>Ga0196887_1000065_pt1 | contig 45526 bp, 60 predicted proteins | sample VirMetDEL_Mar_31_FD_169094 | JGI IMG/M metagenome (GOLD analysis project Ga0196887, IMG submission 169094) | Aqueous microbial communities from the Delaware River and Bay under freshwater to marine salinity gradient to study organic matter... | ecosystem: Environmental > Aquatic > Marine >... | reverse complement strand
AACCTGAGCAAATACACCCTCACTATGATACTGTATCTCACTAGTGTTGTCGGCGGAAACGGTTGTAAAGGTTTTATTAGCTGGATAACTAGAAACAGTTTGATCGAAGTAGAATACTTGATCTAACTCATCAGTACCCCCAGAATAAAAGCTGCCACCATCCACGCCAGACAACGTAGCAAGTCCAGAATTGAGAGTGATTACTTCTGATTCTATAGAGTCAGCGGGGAACGACACTCTCTTACTAACTGAATTTTCCCATTGCCCACTATTATTAGTGCTAAATACCATTAGTGCGCCTCATCAGTTGTAGACCGAACCACTTTGCCCATGATTGCAACAACATTGGTTGTCCCCGCAAACACTGCAACAACATTGCTGTTCTGCGCTGGTAATCCACCCTCCGGCGTGATGCGTGTCAGACCGGAATCTGCTGGTATCGTCACAACCAGATTTTTGGTAGCAGTTGTTGTGCCCCATTCTATTGTGATTTCTACCGACGCCGTATGCCCGTTCAGTGCATATAGATGCACCATGTCGATCTGATCTATTGCCGCTACTGCGGTATGTACTGTTGTTCCCGCTGTTGCTGTTGCTGCTATAAGAATCGGTTGCCCGTCGGTACTGCCGCTCAAATGTCCTACTGTTGCCATAATATATTATCCTGAAAATAAGTCTGCTGAAAAATATGAGTAGCCACCACCACCAGACGACCACACCGCTGCACCAACCGTCGCGTCAACGCAAGTGAATGATGCGTCAGTTGTAAGATTAACCCATCGACTCCCAATGCCATACCCATCCCCCGAGTCGTCAGTCACTGCAGGGTCTGTTGTTGCTACGAAATTATTCAATGGCGGGTTAGCTGCTTCAGCTGCTGCCTGTGCAGCTACAGCAGCTACACGTGCAGCTTCCGCGGATACTACATCGGCGTTGGTTAACACGACATCAGCGTTGGTTAATGCAAGGTCAGCTGCTGCTGCATTCTCGCTAACCAGAGCCGCTGCCGCACTTGCAGCTGCGTCCACTGCTTCTGCTGCAGCAGAGGCTGCGTCCGCTGCAATGTCACCTAGAGCGTACCATTCTATAGCTGTAGCTGCTGCATTCCACTTCCATACTCCATCACCGACAGGCGTCGGTAGAGCGTCAACAGTGCCTGCTACAAAGTCAAGACGTATAGTCTTAGCCTGTACAGCACTAAGCTCTTGAATTGATGCCATAGTCTTATCTTGGCTATTTTCAAGTATAGTCATGTCAAAGGCGTCATTATTTACCCAGTCCACTGCTTGAGTAATAGGCGTAACGCGACGTATAGTTAACGTACCAGATGTAGTAGCATAGGTAGTTACTACGTCTCCTCCTGGAGTAGAAGGGTTAAGAGTTATAGAATAGTCAGTAGACACAACTAATGTGGACGTAACGCCTGCTGTAGTAGTATGCTCTACAACAACGTCAGTGGTCAGCTGTGCCAAAAAACTAAATGAGTATGTACCAGCCCCTGTGTATGTTAGGTTAACATACGGAGTTGTATCACTGATTGTCATTGTTGAGTACTCCTGCGTTGTATTTCTCTAGCTTCAAGTTTCTTAAAGTACTGGTCTTGTAAACTTTTACTAGTACCGAATGTAAACATTTTAGTTGACTCCGTAGCGTCGTTAAACTGTTTGGTTAGTATTTCCTTTTTGTCTATGTCAGACAGCACAGCAAAAGCAGGATCGTTAAACACTTCAAGAAACGTATCTTTAAGAGTGGGACCTCCTTCAAAGCCTTGGCCTCTGATACGATTAAACTCACTTCTTTCTTCTTGAGTTAATTCTAGGTTTATACCTTTAATGGCTATTTCCTTAGGCATACTAGGTATAGGAACATTTAACCTTAGTAGCTCTTCGTCTAGGCTGTCAAGCTTTTTAGTGGAGGTTTTAATAGGTGAAATTATATCCACCCCTAAGCCTTCACCATAGAGCTGTTCATCGCCCCATATAGTTCTGTTAGGCGCTAGATCACTGGACATGCCGGGTATTCTTTTACGAAGCATGTCTAAGTAGCCGTCAGCCATTCTGTAGTTCTTATCAAAATACGTTGTGTTAAGTTGTTGTAGTAGCTGAGGAACAGTCATGGAAGCCATGGTTTTTTGCAAGTGCTGACCTGCATATTCAGGGCTGCCAGACCGTATACCATCCAGCATGTTCATAACACCTCCTATAGTTTCAAGCATGTAAGCATCGCCTACAGTCTGAATAAACGGTGACACTAGAGTAGTAAATGCCTCTGTGTACAGATCAGTGTCTTCGCCTGTCTCAGGATCCGTCATTTCTATACCGTCTATGGCTTCAGCGTAGTTGACTATAAGCCCTAAAACAGCTCTTAAAGGTTCTATTTTTTCGTAGCTGTACCAGGTATCACCTAGTCTTATGGAGTATGGAGGCACACCTTGTGAGGCTTTAAATCTTCCTTGCTCTGTAGCCATGTCAACGCCACCTGATATGTTATTCAAGTCAACCATGCTTATAAGAGCCATAGGCGCCATAGTACCCATAGCAAGCCTGGCTCTAGCAAGATCACCTGCCTCGTTCATAAGACCAGTTGCAGCATTAAGGTCTTTAAACACGTTGCCTACTACTGAATTTCTGGTACCCATCTTTACTATGTTAGTAGGAGTCTTAAAGAACGGAGCAAGATACCTAACGCCTGGAGTAGACCTTATCCAGGTATGCATAGCTTTACCGGCAGTTCCTAACTCAGCAGTAAAAGTGTAGTAACTAGACATATCAATTGAATTGGCTTTCATTACGTCAGTAGGGTTGTTCTTAAAAGCATTAAACACAGCGGCCTTATCTGCAGCTGTGCCATTTACTACATTAGCTTTTCTGGTTGCTTGTGAAGCAGTATGCATTCTGTACTGTATAAGCTTAAACGCCTTATCTTCAGCTACTAGTGCACTTCCTGGAAATCTTATTACCTTTCCTGCGTAGTCTACAAACTGTCCTAGAACGCCTGACACACCTAGTTCCTCAGATGTTATAGCAGGTCTCATTTGAAGCTTAGCCATTTCATGCATTTCAAGCATTTCTTGTGGCAGCCTTAGACCGTTCCAGTCAGCTGACTTAGACGCCAGCCTGAACACATCACCTATACCTTCCGATATACCTTGTAGCATTGCTGCTGATTCGGAGAAGTCATTCTTGGCTCCAAGAAAGTTACCTCTAGCTGCGGCAGACATACCTTTAAGTACTGTCTCTGTAGGAGCCCATGCCAGCATAGCACCGTTAGACGCTATGTTAACCATATGAGTTATCGGACCACTTAGTATTGAGTTAGTAAATACCTCAAACAAGGCGTCAGTAGTTTTAGCAAACATTGTCTTATGTATAATCTTGTTAAGCTGCGAAGCGTCAGATGTACCTGCCAAAAACTGTTTAATAACACGTCTTGTATGTGGGTTACCGTCTATGTTCTCAATAAGTTTACGTACATCTTTAACTCTAGCCCTACCTGCAGAAGCAGTTATAGCATGCGACTGTAATAGTCTACCAGCATGAGCACCTACGCCAGTAACTTTTTCTTGTATAGCTCTATGAACTATCATTGATCGCTCAAACGCCAATTCAGCTATACCAGACGAGTCGTCTAAAGTACGTTGAGCAAGAGTCTTTAAGTTATAAGCAGAAGACACCAGGGCCTGTCTAAGAGCATACGCTTCTTCAGGTAAAAAAGATTTAGCCTTAGTACCTAATAGATCCACTAGCTGCTTATTCTGGGCTTTAGCCATTGTAGCGCTGTTGGACTGGTAACCTTTAACCTTAAGAAAGTCTGCCTTATACACCTCTATAACGTTATTTAGTATACGATCCATGTCTTCAGTGGTACGCATCTTACTAACGTTAAGAGTAACAGGCTTTGCAGCGTCGTTAGTCAACATAGTAGACCTTAGAATAGCGTCCATGTCATCGACTCCTTCTCCAAAATGGAAGTCAGGAGCGTCTGTGTTGCCCATTAAGTCATCCACTTTAGCCAAATATGCTTCAACGTCTACGTCATCTGCAGCTGTTGTTAGTCGTTGTAACAGTGGATCAGAGTCCAATTTAATGTTAAGCTCTACTAGTGAAGCAGCGTCTCCTGCATCAGCTTTTCTTGCCAACGAGCCTATGTCAGTGATAAGGGAAGTGTCAGGAGCTTTACCTACAGTAAACAACTCATGCAAGCCGTTCTCTATAATACCAGCTGTAGTCTCTCCGCCTGTAGCTGCTCGACTGCTAGCTGCTGTTCTTAAACCTGTCTGTATGGCCTTAAACATAGGTAAGCCTAAAGATATGGTAGGATCAGCTATCATTTCAAGAGTAGTTCCTACAGCTACTTGTACGTCTGGAGAAGCGTTTGGAAGTAAGTTTTTAGATATGTCGCTGCCATACGATTTGGACTCACCATACGTAGGGAACAGCTGGTCCATTAAAGCTTTACCTGATACTTGAAAAGCTTCACCAACTGTGTCTAGTACACCTTCAGATTCGTACTCATGGGCTATAGGAGCAAGGGCAGCACTGCCTAGCGAGGCAAGTGGCGCAGCTAGAAATTGAGCAGCACTTCCTATCTTACCCCATACACCAGGGCCTTCTGCAGCAGCAGGTCCAGGGCCGTCTGGGTCGCCTGGGTTTATGACAGCGGAGTTAAATGTGCCTATAGCAGCAGTGTCTTGAGCAGTAGCTTGTGCGTCCAAAGACGTAATTTCGGATAAGCCTTCATCTACTGAAGGTGCTGCCTTAGGAGCGCCTCCTGTTAATGCTCTTAATTCTGCTAGACCTGCATCCAGGCTTGCACCTGTAGACGCATGATCGTTTTCTATTATACGGTGGTCTTCGTATAAGTCATTTACCGACATGTCTTCTAAAGAATTACTCACGGTTTCTTACCTTCGTTTAGTCTTTTAATTGTAGCCTCCTTAAACCAAGCTATGTACCTGTTAAGTTTAGCTTCTTCTATAGCCAACTGACGAGGGTCATCTTTGAACGTAGTTCTAACTATCTCAAGGGCGTTAGTTATGCCTTCTATAGTTTCAGGCTTGTAGCTTATACCACGTATCTTAGGAAGTTTGTCAAAAGAAAACTTAATAACGTCGTACCTGGGCTGCATGTCTGCTAGCACCCTGTCTAGATCTTCGCCTTTACTTAGTCTGGCATGCAGTTCTCTTGACGCATCATTACGAGCAACGCCTTTAGTCTGGGCGTGTAGCCCAGTGTCCCAGAAAGGGTCAGTCATCCATGTGTCTATAGTTTCAGAGCCCCTTTTATATTTATTCATATATTCAGGGTTTTGTAGATCACGTTGTAACAAAGCAAGATACTGAACGTCTGTATTACTAAGCTCAGGGTCTTTGTAAAATTGGTATTTTAAGTCCATGTCACCTGACTTAAAGTCGCTCTCTGCAGTGCCTTTAAGAATTGACTCCCATTTAGTTATAGCCTCAGGCGTCGATCTGTTATCCACCTCTCCGTAGGTTCTACGTATGTAGGCCTCAGCGTCTGAAGCTTTAATGTTGTCTGACAGTACCATTACAGCAAGATCGGCTCTACTGATAGGCTCATTAGACACCTGGGCTACTACAAGAGTTTGTGCACCAGTTCTATGTCTTTCCTTACGAGCTCTATCTTCAAGCTTAATAGTTATGTCTCTACTAGAGTTCTCGGCTCTTACTGCTTCTCCAGACCATCTTTGTATATTAGACTGTAGTGCAGACTTATGAACAGGAGACGCAGCCAATTCGTGCATACCTATCTCATTATAGAACGCTGAAGCTTTCTTTACGGCCTTACTAATGTTACCTGTAGCTACAACTTCATTAAGGTACATTGTCTCACCAGTCTGCTGTATAAAGCTGTACCAAGCAGTGTCAGCTGTTTTAGAGTCATTAAACTGGCTATAAAATCTGTCCTTAGCTGTCATACCTGTTATAGCATCAGGAGTGTAAATAGACATAGGGTCGGCAGCTACTTCTAACATAGCTGACTTCTGGAGTTCATACTTTTGAGCCTCTATAGCGTCGTTCATAGCTCCAGCTTTATGATTAGCAGCCTTACCCATTATGGTGCTCTTGGCGCCATACATGGCTACCATAGCCTTCTGCTTTACTCTAGGCTCAAGGCCTTCTATAATATTGTCAAAAGCTTCATTAACCCTGGATTCGAACCCGGAGTAACCATCAATAGCAAGAGCCCCACTGCTTGAACTGTAGCCTTGTGAGAACGATCCATCGTCGTTTTCGGTGCCATTGTACAAGCTGTTAAGCTGGTCTGAAAACGCTAGTCTAGCCTCATTTGCTTTGTAAGTGCTCTCTCTGTCCTGATACCTAAAAGCAGCATCAGCAGTTACAGCCATAAAGCTTTGAAAGCTTTTAGAAGTTATGTCTTCATTTACAACAGGCACGTTAGTAGGCGTGTGACGTATAGCTGCTACGTTCGGGTTGACGCCTCCGCCAAGCCCCTGCATAACACTAACGCTGGAGCCTGCACCAAGTAGAGACGTATTTAAACTGCCGCCCCTAGAAGCGTTGCCTGTACTAAGTGGAGTACTTGATAGTTTATAGTTTGGCATATTATGGGCTAGTCAATAGTGAGGAGCCTGCGCCACGTCCTCTGACGATAGGTCCATTGTTTAGATTAGTGTAACCTCTAGGTACTGTAGTAGCCGAGCCAGGCACCTTGTTATTATAGTATGTTCCTGCAGCAGTGCTAGCTCCTTGGAACAACCCAGAAATCATGTTGTTGGTGTTTGTAGTTTCAAACTGTGATCTGTCAAGAGCTATGTTAGCCTCTCCTGACTCTAGAGCTCTAAAAGCTGATATGCCGCCTGCAACATTGCCTATGCCTGCTTGAGCTACTTCTACCGATGAACTTATAGCAGCATCAGAGAAACTTCTGAGAGCTCCCATCTTACCATTAAAGGCTGTTTGCTCTATAGCTCTTTGACCTTCCCAAGTGCTTTTGGCCATGGAGTTGAGTATGTCTGCTGTAGCTATGTCAGCGTTGTGCTGTATTATAGCAGCGTCCATAGCTCTTAAAGTTTTTTGGTCTATTATGACGTCAGCATTTGAGCCTTCACCCATTACTGTTCCAGACGCTGCTTGGTTAGCCTCTATACTGCCTCTTTCTCGGGCAGCATACATTTCCAGCTGCTCCAATTCAAGATCGCTTGCTTTCCATACTCGACGTAAGTCAGCAGCCAACAGTGAGTTGTTATAGTCTGTAGTGGTAGCTATAAGCGACATGTTGTATTCTGCTACAGCTATTTGGCTGTTAGCGTCCATACGAGCTGCAGCCATTCTAGCGTTAACGTTCATGTCTGTTATGGCCATGGACGCTTCCAGGTTTCTCATAGTAGTTCTATAAGACATCTGGTTATTATAAGCTGCCCATGCTTCTCTGTTTGCTTGCTCAGCGTCTTGTGCACTGCCTCCAACAAGGCCTAAAACGCCGCCTGCGACACCTCCTATAAGAGCTCCCCAAGGGCCACCTATGGAAGCGCCTGTAGCTGCGCCCTGGGCTGCTCCCGAAACGAAGCCTGAAGTAGCTGCACTCATTTGGTTATCTCCACTATGTCAGTTACAGACCTAACAGTTAACGGTAACTGTGAAGTCTGTCGTATAAAGTATTTGTAATCTCTGTCAGCGCCTTCCAGAAAGTCTATGTTTTTAATACCTGTAAACAAAGGAGGCGACTGACCTGTCAAGTTAGCAGGTACCCTGAACGGAATTTCTTCCGTAACTTCATTACCTTCTTCGTCTACTCTACCTATTATACAGCCTAGACTTCTGTACAAACTTAAATACACTTTAACCAAGCGTTGCATTCTACCGAAGCCTGCGCCATCATCTTGCGGTACTTCAGCAAGATTAGGCCATACTTCTGAGGTAAAGCCTAACCCAATTGTAACGTCAGTATATTCAGCGTTTAGTTCTATTTCGCCTGAAGTAACTACTCGGTCAGGGTGTACTGCTCCACCTGCAGTTACTTTAACAGTCTTTGCTTCCAAGTGGTCTAGACCTGTTATAGTAGAAGTAGCTGTTCCACTATACTCTAAGTAACTATCAAAAAACTTATAGTCACTAGCTACTTCAGTATAAGCGTTAGGAGCCATTTTCTCCAAGTAGTATTTTTCTACACCATCTATTGTTCTATTTACTATTGTCCATAACTCGTCCTCTCTATCACCAGGAATTGTAGTTAGTTTTTTAAACTTACCATCAGTTACTAGCCTATGCCAAGCTACTACTTCATGTTGACGTTGATACGTTAAGCCTAATATAATGCCGTCTGATCTAGTAGCGTACACTGTTTTGTCTGGAGTATCTTTATAGGACCAGTCAGTTATGTTATAAAGTTCAGTTAAGTGAGGTGCCAGTATAGTTACATCAGACGTAGTAAAGCTGTCCTGGTTATAGTCGTATACAAACTCATACACTGTTCTGTTATGTCTGTCTATAAATATAGTAGCATTAGCTACAACTAAAGGCTTAAGAAATGCTCCACCTATCTTAGTCTGTGGCTGTGACCATATATTAGATGGAGTTAAGGCAGCTTGGTTGTTACCTGATACTGTCCACTCATTGCCTATAGTACCTACGTTAAGGGCTTTACGAGAAGCCATCCATGCTATTTTGTTCTGAGTTCCAGAGTCAAGTGTAAATGACACACTGTCTGCATCAACTAAAGGAGCACTTACACCGAAGTCTAGAAAGTCTCCGGCTTTAGACATCCACACTGTTTGTCTACTTACTGTGGACGCACCGTAAGCCAGCCTCTGCTGGTGAAAAGACAGCCTTTCAGGCCATCCATTATCTGAGGACCATACAGACGGAGCATCTGTGAAGCCTAATTCGTTAAGAGACCAGCAAGCATGACCGTATCTTTTAATAGCGTACGGTGTAAGGCCTGACTGAGCTATGTACATTTCATCAGCAGACTGAGCCCAATCGAATATATCTATGTCCCATGTAGCTGGCAGCACTAATGTAACTACGTCACCGGGAGACGCTTGGTTTACTAGATAGAAGTCTAAGGTGCCGTCTGATGAACTAGGGCCTGATGTAACTGTTATAACGTCAGCCGTAGGATCAGTGTTAATTACTACAGTGTAATGTGTAGTTAATGTTAAGTCTGTCTCAGTACCATCTGAAGCTGTATGCTTAACTACAACGTCGCCTGCTGCAGCTATATCAATAGGTATATTGTATGCAGCTAAGCCTGTGTAAGCTACAGTGTAAGGATCAGGTGGGCAGTAGGTATCTACAGGGTCTGGATGAACAACAAGACCTTCCTGAGTAGCTATAACCATACGTGTATCACCGTCCGTGTGCATAAAGAATATAAGAGTATACGCTTGTAACTCATTAAATACAAACGGTATAATTCGTACCCTAGGGTCTGCAATGTCAAGACCTAGGGATGTTAAGTCATATATAAACTTAAAGCCATTTCTACGTGTAACAGGGCCTTGTACAGTGCTCTGCATGTTAAGTAGTATTTTACAGCCGTTATTATATCGTGCAAAATCTACACGAGCGTCCATTAACGGGTGTAGCTCCCCGGCTGTAAACGAATGTTTAAGTCTATGTATAGCCATTACACTCTAACCACTGTGTCTACAAATCCTAGTATTTCATCTGGATTTACAAACGTGTCTTTGTTAGGATCGTCATTGTATGCCTTGTACACGTTACCCATGTTCATTTCAGACTCAAGCACGTTGTTCATCTCGAACGGTAGCTCTCTAGTTATGCCGGCTACTGCCTGGGCGTCTGCTGTAAGAGGCATACCTATTTTGGTAGCCATTAACATGGCTAGTATATGAACAAACCCATGTGAAAACAATGCAGGATTTTGAATCTGTTTAGTGTAGTACAAGTAAACAGCGTCTAGCCTACAGTGTATTGTGTTACCTACAACTTCCCAGTCGTCTCTGCCGCCACGAGGCCATATGTCACGAGAGGCTGCACAGTCATTAGGCACTTGATACACTGACACATTATCAGGGTAGTTAAAGTCTTCAGCAAGTTGCTGAAGTCTTATGAAGCCACGTGCAAATGGCCAATCAAATCGTTGTAGAAGTAAGTCCCGTAGTGGATCAAAGAATACAGAGCATAGACGTGCTCGTTTATTGTCTTCATCCATGGCTCTTATACTATCAACACCGAAGTATGCTAGGGACATGTTACTAATACTAACTTTTGAATAAGCCATTTGCTATTACCTATTAAGAGGTAGGGATATGCGTGGAGTCTACATGTCTAAATCTAGCATCCAACAGAGCAGCAACTAGTTCTGACTTGGACGTCTTGTCATCATATTTTATGTCAATAGAATATGTTTCAGACGCAAACTTAACAAGGTCGCTAGCTCGCCACTTAGACGACATTAACTCTTCTTCTTTAGCTGCACCGAAGTTTACTTCTTCAGCGCCTATTAGTCTAAAGCAGCGTTCATTAGGGTTCTCCTCAGCTGTAACAACTTCATCAGCCAGGATATAACGTATGCTGGACTTGGCAGACAATCGAATCTGGCAGTCTCTAACACATGCATATTTATTCATCGTATTATTCCAAAGTAGTTGAGTGCCTCATTACAAGGCACTCAGTTTTTTACTTAGACGTTAGTCTGAACGTCTGATACAATACCAGCGGAGTAAACGCCAGCCGAAGTAGTACCTTCGAGGTCGATAACCACATACTGCTTACAAGAAGCAGGAAGGTAAAACTCATAAGTGCCAACAGCTGCGAAAATGGATTCGTCAAGAGTCATTAAAGGCTCATCGGCGTCACCATCGGCGTCATGCAAAAATATAGCACCAGTACAACCTGTCAGAGCTGCTTCAACACTAATGAAGCATTTGATCGGTTGTCCAGGTCCGGATTTAGCATTACCCAGGTTCAGGGTTGTTGGAGTTCCGTTATGGGCTAACGAATCAGCCCATAGAGTGTCTTTGTCTAACAACATTATATATCTCCGTTAGATTAAACGATTCGAGCTTCGGTTTCTAGGATACCATCACAAGAGCGTATAGGGCGTCCTCGGAAGGACATTATTTGTTGACCGAATACTTCAGTCATGCCAAGAGCGGCGTTTGTCTTCTCGACAGCAGCAAGATCCAGCATAGCCGCAACAGCAGCTCCGCAATAGAACACACCACGACCACGACCACCTGCAGGAACAGCGTGCATTGCTTTAATCATGCTAGCATACAGCTGTTTCTGGTGAGTAGCGTCATCAAGCTGAGCCAGGTCGATATTAGCTACACGAACAATGTAGCGCCAATCACGGATACACATGCCCATTTTCCATTGGTAATGGGATTGGAAACCACGGAAGCGGCCGCCATCGTTATCAGTAAGGGTTACTTCACCAAGATCGTTCATCTGTAAGCCAGCAGTAGAACCTTTAGGAAAGATTCCATGTACTGTGTCTTCGCCCCAAACAATGTACCATAAGCTTGTCATGTCGCCTGCAGAACCGCCAAAATCAATTACATTAGGTAAGTAAGTGGTGGACGGCTGTACTGCACTAGGCTTTGTAGCCAAGGCCAGGGTGTCATAGCGAGGAGCAAGACCTAAGAAACGCTCAGGGTTTGTATCAGTATCGCCATAGAACAGAGTAGACGCCATGGTGTTAGACATGCCTTCAATATGAGGCTTGTCTTCTGACATACGAAACTCAGCAGTGTTGCCATTCAACATTGCAAGGTCTTTATCAACCTCTGCAAAGTCTTCCAGCATACCGATGCTGTCGTCTACCTGAGAGGTAGTACTTTTCGTAGGACGTACACCATAGTTCAGCTTGCGCCAGGTAGGTGTAGGAGTATCCGATCGAATTGTAGTACGGTGACCAGTAGGCAAGTTACCTTCTACAAGAGGAATGTCCTCCATAATAGGGTTAGCCTGTGTCAACAGTTCTGCAATAGAAGCGATGGAACCATCTGGATCAAGTCGTTTAGTAACGTTGATCAGATTCGGCAGTTCCCCGCCGTTATATGGGGTATAAGCCATTTAAAATTACCTCAGTTAGATTTACTAGGATGTGAATTGCCAAACATTTTTTGAGCAGCGGTATGTTTAGCAGGATTGGTATAAGCCGATCCCTTTATAAAGCCGCCTTCCTTTAGGTCGTTACCTAAAGAAACAAAGAAGTCCAGCACAGCTGGGTGGCTTCCGTACTCAGTACTGTCAAGCAAAGCTTTTAGATTCCCGTCAGGGTCATTAAGAGCTAAAGCCTGTTTTGCTAATGCCATTTTGTAACCGCCTTCTTCGCCCCAAGATTTAACATGAGCCTCACCCTGCTGTCGTAGCATTACTTTCTCACTCTCCCCAGCCGCAGCAGTAATACCTGCAAACGTCTTAAGAGTGTTGTCAAGTTGAGCTTGAGTCATATCGTTCTTGTGTGCAAATTCGGCAATATGTTTAGGCATGCCTTCCGGTAGGGTATAGTCATCAACCGCAGGTACCACACGTTCATCCGGCTGTGGGGCCGAATCGTCTGTAGCCGCTGCGTCTTGATCGGCGGGGGCCTCCGAAGTATCTTTGTCAGTAGCCGCATCAGCGTCTGCTGTCTTAGAATCAGTGTCTGCTGCTGCTGCGTTTACATCTGTAGCAGCAGCGTCAGTAGCAGCAGCGTCAGTAGTAGCGTCAGTAGCAGGAGTGTCGTCAGTATTTTCTTGTATATCAGTCATCAGTGTTGTCCTTTATATGTTTTATTACCATTGTAGGATAAGCTGTAGGATCTACGTCCTCTAGCTTAGCCAGTATTTCTAAGCCGATTTCACGTCGACCTAGTTGCCTATTAAGTTGCGCGTTTTCGGTACCATACATTGTGTCGTAAATACCGCACATGCTTAGGATGTCCCATAACACCGCAGAAGCAGAACCGCTCTTTAGGCAGTCCCTATAGTTTTCATGAAGAGCTAACTCTTCTCTTTCTTCAGGTGTCATATTGGTAACGTATTAGCTGTTGCAAACGTCTCTGCCAATATAGCACCAGACTCTGCATTTAATTTTTTAGTGTTAGCGTCCTGGTTGTTGATAACACCTCCACGTTCTAACGCTTGCATACCTTCTTCTTTACGAGCTTGTTCCTGTTGCATAGCAGCTCTGTTCTTTCGTATGGCATCGCGGTCGTCAGACTTACGTAACACCCCATAGTCCACCCCTTCTATACGGGCTCTTTCAGCTATAGACTCATCTATGTTTACATTGTCAATAGCCTCAGGATCAAACTGTGCCATAGCTCCAACGTAACTCATGAACTTGTCTGTATTCTGACCTTGCAACGTGAGTAAGGAAGTAGCCAGTGGGCTTACTAATGTTACACTGAAGTCTTCAGCCAGCTCAGCAAGAGCAGGATCTAATGGTGGAAACATGCCTTTACGAAGCATTATGTTAAAGCATCGTTTAAGCTGTGGAGTAAATTTTTCCATATAGAGCTTCTCAACTACAGGAGCTAGCCTATACATCTGCTCAGATTGAGTGTTGTGTACCTGGGCTGCCTTAAGAGGTGAAGCATTAGGGTCTCTAGAAGCAGTCAAGAACACTTCATTAAAGAAGTTTCGTTGAATACGTTCTTCTACCCTTTGAACTGCAGCACTTACACCTGAGAAGTCAAAATTAACATTGTACAAAGGTGTAACAACTTCCGCAGGATTAGCGTAATAGTTCTTAGCTCCAGGAAGTGAGTTAAGTTTGCCCTTCATTTTAGCAGGTGCATTCAAAGGTGGCTCAATAGACTTATGTGTAGCCATCAAGAAAGCCTTCTCCATTTCCTGTAATCGTCGTATGTCAGGTATAGACCTGGAACCAAGACCTACACCGTAGGTATCTTGTCCAATCTTTCCCCAAGTGGAAACAGTGTACGGACATTCGTAAAAACCGTCTGTACGTAAAGGCACAGAGTGTAGCCTAGGGGAACGATTAGCGCTATCAGCACCCGTGACTTCGTAAAATACTCTACCATAAGGTTTGTCTTTGTAAGTGTCTTTAACAGTTAACTCTATTACTGCTCTGTCTACCTTATGTATGCCTGCTATGTTTTCATTTACAGCCTTTTTAGTAGAATCGCTTACTTTATCAGCACCGAATTCGTCAACCAGCTGTTTCTGAGACATGAACAACGTACGAATGAATGAATCAGTAGCACCAGCCTTGGTCTTAGCGAAGCAATACTCGCCTGCAGTTAGGAGCTCAAAGTTAAAAGGGATAAGAGGATCGTCTGAATCACTACCAGTGTAGTCAGAAGCTGTACCATATCCGCAAAATTCTGTGTAAAAGCCCTCAAGAACAGAGTAATAGCCGCTAGATAACATACCTGCATTAGTTAATTTTTGACTTTCTTGCAGCCATGCTACTAATGGTTCTATACCTTGCAAATGAGCAGGCCATGTGAACTTAAACCAAGGCATGCTAGGAGACGACATACGGCCATACAGCCCAGATACCAATACATTTAGAGCATCTTCCCCAGCTGGGTTAATAATGTTCTTATTAGTAAGCTTTCGTTTAGGAGGCTTAGTATAAGTTTGGTAAATACCGCGTCCTGGAAGCAACCAGTCACTGATCTTACGCCATTCGGCCTCCCATTCGGAGCGATCGTTGCGTAAGTCCTGATGTATCTGTAGGACTTTTTCTACGCTGTATTTATCTGCAAAATTAGTCATTATTCGCCTGTCAATAGAGAAGATGTAACTTCAGCAGACTCAAAGTCCAGTAGTGGGGAAGTCAAAACTGTGTCACTTCTGCCATGTTTCTGTCTTAAATCTTTCTGGTAATCTGCTGAAGCTTTATTACGTAGCTGATTGGCTCTATCAGTCCAGTCTATTTCCTGTTCCTCTATAATAGTAGGAAGAGGAGTGTTACTGGCCATAGTCTGCATCATACCTTGTTGAGCACTACTTATGGCAGTCAGAGACTGGCCCATCATTTGAGTCATAGCATTCATCATGTTTTGCATAGCCATGTCGTCTGCTGTAGTGTCTACAGGAGGCGGTGCTGGTGCGCTTGATCCTTTACCCATAATTACTGACCTAATAAAGAACTAGTTGCAAGAGTTTCCTCTTCATCGCCTACAATGGAGCCTGTTCGTTTTTTGGTTCCGGATGTAGACACCGTTTTATCAGCAGTTTTATTAGGCTTCCCATCAGCCGCAGAAGCATCTCCTGCCGTAATTGCGAAGCCATCGAAACCTTTTGGTTTTCCTGCTTTCTTAAATAAGCCTTCAAGTCTCTGTTGATCACCGTCGTTCCATATAGTTGCAAAATAGTTACTGATTCTAGTAGACTTACTAGCTTCATCAATCTTGTAGTCAATACCTAGTAAGTCTGCATTCGACTGTTCCTGAGATATTAAGCTGTTTATGTGGTCTGTAGCAGAACTTGCAGCATCCAAGTACCCACTGTACAAGTCATCACGCTCTCTTCGCTGTGCAGCCTTTTCAGCTTTAGCCGCAGCTTTATCTGCAGCAGCTTGAGATGCAGCCTGAGACGCAGCAAAGTCTGCAGAAAAGTCAGGCATGTCAAATTTAAAGTCAGGGACTATATAAGAAGGACCTATCGGCTGGTCTGGTAATACAGGAGCGGCCTGTTGTTTAGAACCTTTACCCATTTGAAGCTACCTTTGTAGTTACTAGTGAATCCACGATGCTGCCTTTATACGCAGCGCTGTTCGGTAATATACCTAATCTTTCAAAGCCTAGCTTACGTACGTATATGCATGAAGGCCTATTAGTTACAGGGCTTAACCCGTATAAAGTGTCAATATAGCTTTCAGGTAATCTGCTAACATCTTTCCAGTTAAGTAGTATTTGGTTAGTTACTTCAGTACCTATTTCTACTTTTTCAACAAAAGACAAGCCAGGCTGTAAGCTAAAGTGTATTTGAGCTGCCTTACCTACGAAGTTGCTTAGCATAAATTCAGCAACAATTTCTTTAGATACTATATCCACGACTGCAAAGTTAGTTGGACTGTCTACAAGTCCCAATGTGTCTTGAATAGTAGGACCGTCAGCCAACTCGCTGTCAGCAAATCTGTCATGTAACAGGTCTGCGTTATGCAAGTCAGTAAAATAGTCAAGTACTCTTTCTTGAGGTATAGCCTTCATAGGCATTATCAAGTAACAGTTACACAAGCCAGTAGAAATTAGCTTGTCTATTAACGCGTTGTAGTGTTTAGTTGAATCCATATCGTGACTCGAATGCACCATTGTTATCGTATGACTGACCAGACTCTAAGTCTTGCATGTATGTTAAAGGATTGTAGCTTTCAGCAGCCTTACTTGCTTGAGCTAGTTCCAGCATTTCTGCAGTAACACCTAAGTCTATCAACTCTTGTGAAAGAGCTCCATCAGTTTGAATGTTCTCGTCTTCTTCCGAGAATGTTAAGCCTAAAGCTTCAGCGAAATCTGGAGACCTATGGCCTCTATTCTTAAGTGAAGACTTAGGTTCCACTCTGACACGGTTCTTTTCGTCACGTATCATGTTAGGAGTAGTAAGTTCAGTAACTAGTTGTTCAACAACGTCAAGCTCGTTAGTCTCGGGATGCTCAGCTATACCCGACAAGTCAGGAATGTTGGTATCTTTAAACCATTCTAGCATCCTTATCCACATGAGAGCCTTCATGTCAGCTATACCTTCTTTGTATACCTTACCATTGAAGTGAACTCCCTCTACCAGATGGCTGTAACCTAGCTGATATAGTCTACTAATAACACCTTCACCTCGACCAGCATCAATACGTACTGCATGAGGTCTAACGACTTTAATATAACGCACAATTTCATCAGCAAAGGCCATATTATCCATTCCCTGATAACCTCTAAGCCAATGAACTTTTCTACCTTGTCTGTAAGATATAACCGCTTTATCACCTTTGACAGCGTATGCAACGTCACAACCTAGTATTCTAGGTGCATGCTCATAAGCTTTACGTGACAGGACAGCATCAGGCTTAGTAGTTGGTGCCACAATGTCAAGAGGTATGAAAGCTTCTTCTGTAGAAGCAGTCCAGGAACAATAGTACTCCTGCTCTATAAGAGACTCTCTCATGCCAGCCCTACGATCTTCTTCAATAGCCTCTAGAGTAGGATAGCCTGTATCGTCTCTAGTAAGATATTGATAGAACCACTTAGGGTTTTTCTGAGCCATTACACTCATAACGTACATGTGATTCATACCACGAGGTGTACCGTTAAACAGTGCCCATCCACCATTAGCCGCCATCATAGGACGAATATAGTCCCAAGCTTCTGGACGCTGTAGAGAGTACTCAGTGAAGATAGCACCCATAACATTAAGGCCCATTAAACTATCATACTGATCACTGCCTACAGCTTTAACCATGGAACCATTGACTAAGTCAATCTCCATTTGGCTGTTTCTTTTAGCAGCCACTAACTGCTGAGGGAAGAAGTCTAAGAACTTCCTACCTTCATTTGTACCACCCAACCAGACTATCTGCCTCGTTTGGGTGTGTAGCGGACCTATATACAAGTATAAGCCAACTCGTTGAATAGCCTTAGCTATAAGGATATTCAATGCAACTAAGTCCTTTCCATTCCGCCTAGGCCATATAGTCTGGCCTCTTAAGCCTGGCTTATCCTGCATAAAATAGTCCCATACGGGCTGTTGATAGTCCCGAAGGTCTAGCCCGTATGGTAGTCTCAATACATTAGCTTCAGACTTAAGTGACGACGTAGCTTTCATAGTCGCCGGAGGAGATTCAGGGAAAGAATCGGGTAAATCGTCAACCCCGTGAGGGGTGTCTGTATCCGTTAAAGATGCTTTGGTGAAATGGTTTTGCGTAGTTTCAGGGATAGGAGGAACCTTATCTACGGCAGTACCTGCAAGATTAGCTTCATTAACGGTTGGTGTGGATACTTCAAGGGGAACACGAGAAAAACCTTTAGTATCCACCTCCAGTGGTGAAGTACCTGGAGCCTGGCCAGACACAACCAGTGGACTATTTGGAGTAGCTGAGTCAGCTGGGTTAAAACACAAGGTGTACTGGAGCAGAGGCGCATACTCTGCTGTGTGGTCAGGGTGTAGCGTATTGGTACTAGATAAGTTCATCGTTATCCAGTCCTGCTTCTGTCTGCATTAGTTCATAAGCTTGTCTGTCCATTAAGGTTACACGAAGTTCGCCCTTGCCTGCTCTACGTGCCTTAGGCATATATGGTAACGTAACAGGATTATTGGCAGCATCGTACATTACCCTTTGGTAAGGCAACAGTTGCTGTAGATCCTGTTTTGTTAAGTTAAAGTAATCCATAGTATGTCAGGGTAGCGTTAGCTTGGTAGCTGGTGCTATGTGATATAAGGCCTTTTAGAGTAGCTAAGTTTATAGATCAATTAGATAGATTGCTATGCTGATCGATCTTTCACGATGCATATAATGATACACTATGTATAATATAAAGTCAATAGGCATAGCGACAGTAACTTGAAATAATATGAAGATAATATTATGATTTTAAATCGCAGGGGTGTACACACGAATACAGTGTAAAAAAGCCACAAACACATTTTTGGTCATTATGATATGATCGACATTTTCGTTTTTCCCCCGGCACGCCTACGTACGCGCGTCGTGCACGCACACGCGTATACGCACGCGCACGCACGCGCACGTACGACACGCGCGTACGGCCGCGGGTGACGCGTGGCGCGCGCTCGGCCGGGTACGCACGCACGCCCAGGGGCGCGGGCACGCACGCGAGCACGAGCGCGCGCGTATGCAGGTGCGCACGCACGTACGCACACGTGCACACACACGTACGCACGCACACACGTACGTGTACGTACGCACACGCACACACGTACACGTATGCAGGTGCACGTATGCAGGTGCACACACGTGCACACGCGTACGCACAACGCACGTAACGCGTACGACGCACGCACGCGCACGCGCGCTTCTTCTTTTCAAAAAAAAGAAAAAAATTTATTTTCAACTTTTTTCAATTATTTTCAAAAAAGTTATTGACAGATGATTTATTTCTGTTATTATAGCTCCATCGAATCAAGAAAAACTTTCTCGGTTCGGTCGATCTTTTATAATTTAAACAGGAGTATCAAACATGAAACATGAAGACCTAGTAGTATTAGCTCAATCTCTTTTCAACGAAGGTTCTAGCAAGAATGATATAGCTTCAAGCTTAATGGCTGAGGGCTGCGCTTTCTCTAAAGTTCCAAAAGTTTTAAAGGATGCAGAGTTGAAATTCGGCCGAGCTAAAGGTGACGGCTGGAGAGAGAAAGTAGTAGCGGCTTTTGCTGAAAATAAGTATCTAACTCAAGCTGAGTTCGAAGACTTGATAACAGACGAAGTCAAAGATGTTGAAAAGTACTCAAAGTACTTCTATGACATGATGAGCAAGCTCGCGAACTTAGTCCACGAGGAAGCTTAATCCACCTTGGCCAAGGATGGCCAATCTATCCTACTGAGTCCTGGACTCCAGGGCTCAGTCGAATAGACGAAAGTTTATTAATTCCTGTTCTTTTAAAATTTAATGCAGCAAAATGACCAAGTCGTAGGGCTATAGTATTTATAGATTTATCTATATTATCTAAAGTCTAAATCTAACTTGTCTAAAAATCTATATCTGGGATAAAAGGCCTGTAGATGGGCTTATAATAATTTAGATCATTTATCATATGAAATAAATTAATTATATATATATATATATATATTCTCAGATGCATAAGATAAATTATCTAATTTTCTATAAAATTTTATAAAAGCCTCGTTATTTTAGCACTTCTAGCCCTGCATTAGGCTTAGTCATCAACTAATAGATCATTATATAATTTAGATTTAGCACCTAGCTACTAAAAAACTTTGTTGAAATAGTTCTTGACAAAGTCGAAATAATGATATATTATCAAGATATTGAATCAGTCATTACAAAGTCTCATTCAATAAGCGTGGTCATGGATAGGCCCAAATTTTTCAAAAACCTAGTATCAATACAGGAGTATAGCAAAATGTCTCTAGTACGAGATTATCAAATCAGAAAGCTTTATAACTGGGAGAACTCTCCGGAGCTCAAACAGTTACTAAGTGACTACGACCAGGAAGATGGGTTGTTAATGTTTGATCCACTTCCTAAGTCAATCATACCGAGTGCAGTAACACAGATGTTGAATTCCTTTGACATACCACTGTGGATGCACCCAACCATTGAGTTTAGGCCCAGGCTTAAGTCCAGGGCTTACTACACTAGCCCGATCTACTCGGACAAGATAACTCATCATGGAAATGTGGCCAAGCTGTTTAACCAGGTTAACCTGGATAACGAGCCCAACCATTCCACCTTATCATGTTCGCTTGATGCGGACCTAGCCGGGACTACTCATGATCTGTATTCCTGGTTCGAACCTGGACGCCATGCCTCTTTGGCTATGCTCGGGGATAACTCTATAACGTTACCCGGTGTTAAGGAATGGGCGCATACTACCCAGGTCGTAACCCACGAGACAGCACATGCAGCTGCCTGCTACCTTGCTGCTCTTCGTGGAGAAGACTGGGGACCTATGATGAATCATGGCCCGGTGTTTGTGGGGGTGTACTTGATGTTACTATCTCAGTTCTGTGACTTACCCTACGACATGCTAGAAAAGCATGCCACTGAGTACGGAGTTGACGTTGGTAATGTGTTTGCCTAGTTAGTTAAGTTGTCAACCTTACACTCTCTGGTCCTGGCCCTAGCCGATCAGAGAGTGTACAGATGATAACTATCATCATTTCAACCCAGTAACAACAGGAGTAGTATAGTATGACAATTACCAAACAACAGCTATTTGACAAAGTAGCTACCCACCTTCTAACTCAGAAGTGTAGATCCATGGGTACGTACCCTGAAGGCGCTTCAATAGCCAACACAAATCTCACCTCAGGCTGCTTGTACCGTGGCACAGACAATACTCAGTGTGCCTTCGGGTGTTTAATACCTGATGAGTTGTATCAACCTAGTATGGAGGGTAGACTGGGTGGCTCAATACTGAATGACACCAAGCACTCACAACTAGCGGAGTTGTACCCTGTAGAGTTGCACCACATTATACGTGAGCTTCAACACTTACACGACTGCTGTGACATTGAATTGTGGCCTACTGAACTCGGGCTCATGGCAGTGCGAGAAGGCTTGAACTTAAACATGGAGTTTGAGTTTAAATCATAGTAACCGAGTGACATTAACCTAATGGCCTAGGCACACTGGGCCATTACTTAATATTACTTTTCAACCAACCAACCACCAGGAGGTGGATAATATGAGTACTGAAAAACCTGGCAAACCTGCCACACACATAACAGCGCACGGTCTATTCATGCAATACGCGCCGACCTTTAACTTCGAGCTTGGTGCTGATGAAATATTGGCCCTGGCTCTGGAGAAAGGCTTTGTATCTAAAATTGAAGGTGATGATACACGGTATCTTATAAACCAGGACTACATGGCGGACCTTGTGTTTGCCAGGGTGGACGACGATGAGTGATAAACCAGGACAGCCACTGTACAAGTGGTACCAAGGCCAGCAGCCTGCTGAGAGTGACGAAGCGTATCGAGCACGAGCTAGTGCATTCATTTCAGGTATGTTCATGATAACTATACTTATTATATTTTTGTCGTTTCTCATACTGTGCTTCTTGTCCACCATCGCTGCTGCAGCTGAATTTACTGGGTGGCCTTTTCTACAAGGCTTCTCAAACTACCTAAGTAGCTTCGTAAGCTACGTCTTTAACTTAATAGGATAATACTATGACCAAAGAAAACGAAGTACCTAACACAAGCCCAGTTAACCCAGTTGTTGGTGCTAAAGCCATACTGCTTATGAGCTCATTTGACATGTTAAACTCAATACCTGAACCTGGGTACGATAAGCAGTTTGTTGTTGTGTGGGTGTACAATGGCCATGCATGGACTGACACTTACCTATGGAGCACAGGCACTGACGACGAAGGCTGTCATACTCTGCTGATATACGACAATGCGCGTGATGCGTTTGTAGACGACAGTGTAGGCCTGGAAGGAACAGCCTGGGGCAGAAGTGATAAGCCTGCACCTCACATGATATATGTAGCCAAGTAACCTCCTAATGCAGTCTGTGCCTATGTACAGTCTGCATTGAGAGTCATACTGACTCACTTTAACTCAACTAATATCAGGAGATATACAATGGATTTTAACATGCCTAACAATCGTTTCGTAGTATCAATAGTTAACAACATGGCTACTAAGTACTTCCTAGTAGGTGTAGCCAAGAAACAGAAGCCAGGCGGATACCGCAGGGTAGAAGAAGTACTAGCTGGCAGTGTTAATGTTGACTATGCTATGGCACGAGCAAGTGACTTTGAAGGTACTCATAAGGACTTTCGTATAGTCAAAGGTACCTCAGCTAAACACCTTTTAGAAGAGGAGCGTAAAAGTGCTTAAACAAAAATTAGCAGGAATAGGGCTAGCATTGTTAGTAGTAGTAATAGGAGTCTGTTTATACTTCGCTGTAACAGACATAATTGAAGCATTTAAAGTAGGAACTATGAAATGATTGAAGACGCGCAGGAACTAAACTTCTTTGCCATAACACGCCAGGCCCAGACGGCTCGAGCTAAGTTAGAACGTGAGGTAAGTCAGTGGCGGGTGGACAGCTTAGAATGGGAAGAACTACACAAGAGTAACACGGACGTAATACAGCTGCTACAGTCCAAGCTTAATCAGGCAAATCTTGAGATAGCCAGGCTGCACCAGCTGCTTGGCACCTCTCCGAATCACCATCGTTACTACGACAGAAACGTATGGGGCAATGAGCGTGGCTTACTCAATAAGGAGTATATATATATACATACGCCCAATACATCACCAACTGAGGAGGGCTAACTATGATATACTCTCTTAAATATAACAGGCAGCAAACTCTGCTTGTAAAACTTAGGACTACAACCTACGCTACAGTGTTTGGCCTGACAGGTAAGGCAGCTGTTGAGCGTCACTTCTACAACTTGTCAGGTAAAATAATCCTGCTAAGAGTAACAGGCGATGGGTTTATAATACATGTGGACGCCCGTAACGGCAAAACATGTATATACTCAGGAACCTTTACTAAAGTTCCAGTAACACCTTCTAACGTACGACGACTAAGGAAAATACCACTATGCTAAATGTAAACGATGAAGCACTTCGCAACATGCCTAAAAAGTACATGAGTTTGTTCAGACTTATCCGAACTGACTATGACCTAGAAAAGCTAAGAGTAAAGGTGCACAACCTGTACAACGCTAACGGCTATCATGGGGGTATGAGTATGACATACAACGATAGCTACTTTGCCAATAGTTTAAAGGCTGACTACATGGTACCTGCCACAATAGTGCTAAAGGACTTTATAGCCTGGATTGATGAGCACCTGGTAGTTACAAGCAAGGACGACTGCCCCGTGGATGAGGAGGAGGTGGAATACCCTGTACAGCCACGTAAGGAAGTGGACAAGGTATCAGTCACTGAAACAGAGTTTTACAACCTACCTATGTTTAAGACTAAGTTAATTACCAAGAACCTGGACGTAACTACGGTGCCTGGAGGTCACATATACACTGTACACATTACAGCGGCACGTGCTGGAGAGTTTAGCCAGGACAAGCAAGTTAATAGTGTGTTCGTGCCAATGAAGCGAAGCGGTCACTAACCTTAACCTGCAAATACTGCAAAGGCCCTTCCATTTCGGTTGGGCCTTTTTATTGATTTTTATAAGTCGAGACTTTCGATTTTATATATTTTCTGATATGATGATATGATTAGAAATAGATCGTTCAACCTGGAGGACCTCAGGTACCACAGGATTGATTCTAATATCATATTCATTATCATTCTGATTTATCCGATAATCTCTGTAAAACTGTTTCAACCCACATCTTGAATACTCGCTCCTCTAGTTCCACAAATCCATTCCTGGCACCAATGTATTTGGCTGAGATAAGGAACCTCCACGGCTGGTTAGACTGTCTATACATGACTACTGGTAGTACATAGCCTTCACTGTTTTCTCTAGCAGCTTTAGTGACCTGTAACCACCAGTCTTTCTTGCTCAAGGTCTCGCACCTCTTTACCTCTATGCAGAAGGGTGGAAAACCATTCAAGTCGTGACCTCCACTTCTGACCTGTTCCAGGTTTCGTTCAGGCACCTTACTTAGCTTGAAAGCAGCAGCCAACCATTTACCTGCCTCTCTTTCCCCGTTTGCTCCTTTGGCCCTAACATTTATACGCTTAGCCATGTTCTAGTGCATCTCCAGCAGGCGCAATAGTTATAGGCTGAGCAGCCCCGCCTCCAGTTGATATGCTTATATTTAATCCACCCTCTAAGGCACCCTTTCCACCTGCTGGTAACTTACCCATAGTTGATATTTCTTTTGCCTTCTTAAACAAGTCAAGTAGCTTCTCGCCTTCTTCAAACGTACACTTACCTTGTGACACTGCCCTTAGTATAGACTCTACACTATCTATTTCAACACCTAGCCTGTCGCTGGATGATAGTATAAGTTTCTTAAGTACGTCCCACACTTCTTTACGAGCATCAGAGTTTGTACTGGCCAGTGTACTTGTACCTATAGCAGCATCTACATACTGTTGTACTAGGCCCTTGGCATTCTGAAGGAAGTACTCTTTTAGTTCCTGGGCCGAAGCCTGTACATCAGGGTCGTTGATGTTTATTAGTTCGTTAGTCATATTAGTTTCCTTGCATTCCAGATTCTATGTGTTCCAGGTTCATACCCTTGCGCTTCTCAATGCCTTTAACATTTAGATGATATATAAGATCGTTGGTGTCTACTATCTTGTTCGGGAATCCGTAGTTTAACTTACGTCTTTCACCTACATGCTTAGTAGTATACACCCATTTCTTTTCAAGTAGAAAGTCCATTATAAACGGTAGATCATTACGAACACCTACTGACAGGCTATTTCTAAAGTCACCTTGTATAACGAAGCCTTCAAATATCTTATCCTGGGCATAAAGATTCTCAAGTCTAGTCACTACAGTTTGAGCCATACGAGGTATGCCTTCATCACTTAATGATCTGTTAGTAGCTATAGACTGAGCGAACAGGGACTTAGCAAACATGAAGCCCATGTTTATGTAACGCACACTTAACCAATACTCTCCATCAGGTGTAGTTATGTCACCATACACGTCTTTAAAGCCTTGATCGTCAAGAGCAGCAAAGCAAGTAGCATATTGAAGAGCACTAGACACCATCTTGTTGGTTATGTTATGAGCATTCTGCCACTTACTCTCAAGTAGAGTAGCAAACTCATTGTCTAGCTCTTTCATTCGTATCATAGCAGCATCATCCAATCGCACGTGAAGTGGATTATCGAAACGACGAACACATATAGCACGCATATGCTCATAGTAAGCTTGCATCTTATTTGCGTCTATAGCTCTTCGTTGTCTCTTACGAACTATGTCCACCCCGCTAGTAGGATAGAAGTACATAGGCATCCTGGCAGCAAGACCTGAAGGCACGTACATTTCAGAGTTCTTAAGCTCCAATGCTTTATCAGGCTGCACAAAGAACAATGCGTTAAGTGCAGGATACCTGATACGCATTTCGTTGTCTTGGCTCATTCTATCACGTATGATAGTAGTGCCTGACAGGCCGTTGATGTATATAGACTCACCTGTTTGGCTCTGTTTATAGTCACCTAACAGTATGTTTATAGCCTTACGAGCATCATCACTAACAAGAGCAAGGGACCCGTCATTCTGGTGCATCTTCCTAAACACTGCTTCTTCTGTTAAATCAGTACTGTACAGTGAAGGTTCTATCAAAGGTAGCTTGTCTATTCTACCTTGTATACTGCCCTGGAGCTTGGCATGTTCTAGCATCTCGCCTTCTGTAGGATCAGCCTTCTTCATAAAGTCTGCAGCATTCTTGGTCAGTAAAGCTTTGTATGTTTTAGCCAACTGTTCGTTTACATTCTTGTTGGCTTCCCAATCAGCTCTAAGTTTGTCTTCGTACTCAAAGAATGGTTTGTTCATGTGCTCATAGATGGAACTCTTACTGGCTCCTGTGTCCATGACTATTATTAAGCCTTGCCTACATGCATGGGTTAGACTGTCGTATGTTTCGTGTATTAGAACATTCTTAGTTAAAAGAGCAGACGTCATAAAGATGGCAGACAGGGCAGCAGGCTCTTTACCTATGCCATTCCACTCCCCTACCTCAGTTGCTGCTACATCCAGGTATTCGGGAAGACAGTCCTCAGGCAGTTCAGTGTTAGCCAACACAGACCAATCCCATTCAAGTGAATCAGGCATCTCAGCAAATAAAGGCTCTACATTAACAGGCCTCTCGGCCGATGCCATTCTAAACTTCCTTACAGATTCCCTGGCACTCTTTATAAACTTATTTACTTGTTTCCTGGCCTCCATATACCTGACGCTGTTGTCACGTAGCTGGTCAGTATCAATCTCGTCGTACAACTGATCCACCTGGATCCTGACTGCCTTGTCGCTGTAGTGGTGACACCAATGAGCTATCAATGAGTTCAAGCTATTAGTTACAAACCCATCACCTTCAGGACATAAGAACCTTTGCTTATGTGTGTTGACATTAAACTCGCCTGTCATGTCTCTACCTTCTATAGCCAAACGCTCTTTGGAGTCTATAGGCGGAAAAGCCAGAACTATTTCTTCCCATTTATATACGGTGCCTGGGCTTGATATTATGTCTACGTTAGAAGGTGGAGAAGTCTTAGAGTTTGTAAAACCAGGAAGACGGAGGATACGTGTTATGTCTTTAACACCTATATCCATTTTGTAGTCTTTAACCAGGGCTGACATAACATCTTCCCATTGAGCTACGTTAGGTGTTGTAGTTAGCCAGTAGTAGTGGTACTTATTGCCTGCTTCATGATTACTAGTTTTTATTATTAAGCTTGGCGCTATAGGCCAGTCATGCTTTGGCATTGGGGTTGGAGTATCCTGGTCACAGAAGATACATCGTATCTTTTCCATGTGCTCTTTGGTTCGTCCTTTCAAAGACGTTTCATTTACGTTAAAATATACTCCGTATCCCTGCTGGTTTCTTGTTTTAATCAAGTCCCACTCTTCAGTAGATGGGTTGATGTAGCTTCTAACGTCACCGTCTCTTATAGTAGTTATGGTTTTGTTACCTTTGAAATGCCATAAGAACTTAGATGTTATCGGTGATAAAGAAGTTTCCATCACATCGGACGTTTTGGTTTCAGTAAAACTAGCTAGTTTGACCATATGAATCCCGTAGTGTAGAAGGTTAGTATAAACTGTCTAAAAAATATTAAACAGCAGAAAGCATCATCATTATATCATTATTTATATAATATAGATATTAAATTCTATCATTAATTTTATTTAATAAAATATATCTTGATATTTAATTCTATATGATATATAATCACGTACACGTTACGCGTATTAATAAGGTATAAAAATTTTAAAAATTATTTTCATTTATTTCAAAATTTATATGTCTTTTTTTATTTCTATATGATATTATTTGAAAATCGAAAAATAAATTCGATTCTATTTCAACCACCACCACAGGTATTAAGATGAACACAGAAGAATTAAAAACACTGGCCCTAGGCATTATCACTGCAGGCTTCGAAGCAGGTAAAGGCGAAGACGACATCAAGATGGATATGTTTGGTGCTAAGATCCCTTTCAGTAAGCTAAACTCTTTGTTTAGAAGTATAGCTATCGAACAGGGCTTGATGGTCGATCCAAAGACTGTCACTAACGACATCAACGAGAAAGTTGAAAAGGTAGCTTGGGACGAGTGTGAAACTTGGTCAAGTGTGGAAGACATAATCAATGCAATTTGCGATTCTGTGGATGGCGCTACAGTAGCTCGAGTAACAACTCTTGTACGATCATTTTGTCGTGACGAAGAGATTGAGCTACCTGTCAAGCCTAAAGCAAGTAAGTCTGGAGGTACTCGTGCAGCCGGCGGTAAGGTACCTCGCGCAATGGCTGACTTGTTTGCAGCTAACCAGTTGCCTACTCGTGAAGAGTTTTACGCAGTAGTTCGACCGCTTGTCAAAGGGCATCGAAATGCAATTGATTACATGAATATGTTTTACACTATTCTTGTGGCAGCTGCTAACAACGAATCACTGGCTGCTGCTGGTGAGCGTGTTAAAGACTTCCCGATTCCTGCTGACAATGACGCACCTGAAGTTGAGGCTGCTGAAGAGTCTGACGATGAGGCTGAAGATCCCGTAATGTAACAAGCAGTAAATAAGGAGCCCTTTAACCGGGGCTTCTTATCCACCTACTAACACACGAACGCACTAACGAAAATGAAAGTTAAGCACACTCTAAAGTATTACGAACGAATGGCTACTTACTACGCCACAACTGATAAGCTATACTTGTCTGATTACTTCATGACGTTGGCCTCGGGCAAATATGAATACCCTAGCTGCGATCCTTCAAACTTTTTTGAAGACAACAACATAGACGAGCCTAGCGATGCTGATGTTGCTCAATTTAAACTTATATACAAAACTCACATTAAACCAGGAATAGACAATGGCACTACTTGAACCGAAACGAAACGAAGACAACGCAACTCTAATACAAGAGTTCAACGAATGGGTAGAACAAGCAGACATACTTAAAAAGTCTAAGGCAAAAGAAGCTGAATTAAGACGAAGCATATGTGCCGAGCTTGTAGCCGGAGTTGACATGACTGCTAAGGGCACCGCCATTGCTACAGAAACCCTGGATGGTAGGATTGCAAAGGCTAAACAAACCCTGTCATACAAACTAGATCTTAAAGAACTAGCCGAGGTATGGGATGAGCTTACAACTACCGAAAAGGCTGCAATGAAGTTAGTACCTACTCTGATAATGAAAAACTATCATGAGTTGCCAGAAGACAGTGTTTTAAGGGATGTAGTCGTAGTTTCTTTTGCAATGCCAACACTTGAATACAAAACAATAGGAGACTAACGATGGCTATCAAGCTAACTAACACAGACGTAACTGTACAGTATGTTAATATGCTGGTGTACGGGGAGTCTGGTATAGGTAAGACTACGCTATGTGGTACTGCGCCTAGTCCACTAATCATAAGTGCTGAAGCAGGCCTTATGCCCCTTCGGGGTAAGAACATTGACGTGTTTGAAGTTAAGACACGAAAAAATGTTGATGAAGTGTATGACTGGCTGAAAGGTAGTGAAGAGGCAGCTAAATATGAAACTGTAGAGCTCGACTCTTTAAGCGAAATTGCTGAAGTACTTCTGAACGACGAAAAGGCCAGGACAAAAGACGCAAGACAAGCGTATGGTGTTATGGCCGAAGAGCTTGCAGTATTAGTACGAGGCTTCAGAGACTTACCTATGCATGTATGTTTCACAGCCAAACAAAAGAAGGTGGTGGATGAAGCTACTGGTGCCATAACCATCATGCCTTCTGTGCCTGGTAAAGCCATGCTTGACAACCTTCCATACTTCTTTGATGAAGTATTTTTACTAACCTTGGGTAAGACCAAGGATAGAGAGGTGTATAGATATTTATCCACCTCTGCAGGGGCTAGACACGTAGCCAAAGATAGATCAGGACTATTGCTACCACAGGAGAAGCCTGACTTGACTTACATTATTAACAAGATACTAGAGGTAAACAAACCAGCGAAAACTGAAAAAGAAAGTACGAACAAAAACCCTATTAAACCTAAAACATAACACAGGACATATACTATGCCTTTATTACCTAACAAAGCAAACACTGAAGATAACAAAGACGGACTTGATGATCGTAGCCCGTTGCCTGATGGCGACTATGTAGCGCATATCGTTAAGACGGAGTTTAAAGCAACCAAAGCAAAGACTGGCCACTACCTGGCTATTCAGTTTAAAGTCCTGGAGGGCTCGTACACTGGCCGATCGTTGTTTACCAACTTAAACCTGGATAATCCTAACCCTGTTGCGGTTGAGATTGCCAACAAAGAGTTGAACTCTATCTGTCAGGCGTGTGATCTTGAAGGTGTTGAAGACTCTGACGAGCTACTTCAAATTCCTATGCTGGTAACAGTTAAGGTTACACCGGCAACTGAAACATACCCTGCTAGTAATGATACTGTAGCGTATGCATCGGCTGATGCTCCAGTTGCTAATGCTACTGCTAATGCTAATCCTGCAGCTGCTGTACCTGGCGTTGTCAAAGCTCCTGCTAAGAAGCCTTGGGAATAAGTAAGTAAGACCTCTGCCGGAGCCTGCCTGACAGCTTCAGCGAAGCCAGAGGGAAGTAAGAGCCTGCCCGGGGCTCTATAATATCCGGGCACCTTACTAACGAAGACACGAGACAATACAATGAAAAGCAATTTACGAGTAGTTACAGTACAGTTGGGCTTACGAGACTCAGAAAAAACGTACTCTTACTGGACAGACTTTGACGTACAACGATGGGATATAGTTGTAGCGCCTGTTAATAACAGTAATGCATTCAAGATAGCCAGGGTTATGAAAGTATCGGGCCTATCTAAGCAGGAACTTGATTCAGCCGCTTGTCTACTGTACTGCAAGATAGATAAGAAAGCGCATGAAGCAAGGGAGGCTACCTTAATGACTGTAATGGAAATTAAAACAGAGTTAAGAGCAGCTAAAGAACTGCATGACGAGATGTTTGTGTATCAGTCTATGGCTGCACAGAACCCTCGAATCAAGGAGCTGCTCGATCAGTATACAGCTCTAACAACTAACACTGCTTTACTAGGCGATAAGGATTAATACCGTGGCAAATCTAACTCAACACTTCAAAACAACAAAGCACTTGTTGGATGGAGGCTCTGTTAAGCTAGAACACAGACCGTACCTGGGTATGAGTGGCTTAGGCCATGAGTGCTCCAGGTACATCTGGTACAGCTTTCGATGGGCGTTCTCTGACTCAACTACGCCCCGTATGATAAGGCTCTGGGCCCGAGGGCACCGAGAAGAACCAGCTATCATAGCCGAACTTGAAAAGATAGGTATAACATGTGATGACGACCAGGGTGAAGTAATAGCTGGCTTCGGCCATATCAAAGGGCATAAAGATGGTTCAGCTATAGGTGTTATAGAGGCTCCAAAGACCAGGCATTTACTAGAGTTTAAAACTGTAAATGATAAAGGCTTTAAAAAGCTAGTAACCGAGAAGGTTAAAAAGTATAGTCCAGTGTACTACGCCCAGGTACAGTTATACATGCATTTCTTTGACCTTACTCGTACCCTGTTTATAGCTGTAAATAAGAATGACGACTCTTATCACGTGGAAAGGATAAAGTATGACAAAGGTTTTGCCGAAGACTTGGTACGCAAAGGTGAGTCCATAGTAATAGCAGGCTCTCCACCTTCTAGGGCATTCCCTAACAAGTCGTTCTTTAAATGTAGATGGTGTGCTGCTTCTAATACATGCTGGTCAGGTGCTGACATGGATAAGAACTGCAGAACGTGCGAGTATGTAGTACCAATGGTTGAAGGCGAATGGGGATGCACCTTTTTCGGTGTTGAAGATGTAGTTCCTCCAATCCCACTAGATGTACAACGCAAAGGTTGCTCTAATTATGTCCAGCTCCAACAAGAAGTTTGAAGACAGATGGTATCAGACAGGCGCTGTTGAAGCCCTGACTGAAGCTGTTAAAGAACCTGGGTGTAATCCACTGGTCGCTGCTCCTACAGGCAGCGGCAAGACTATAATAATAAGCAGATTTGTAGAGAACTACTTGAAGGAGAATCCCGATGATATGGTACTTATACTCAGTCATGTTCAGAACATCCTCGAACAGGACCTACTCGCGCTACAGTCATATTTCCCTGAGAAAGATATTGGGCTATGGAGTTCTGGTCTTGAGTCGAAAACTATCGAACAAATTACGGTCGCTGGGATTCAGTCGGTATACAATGCTATACCTAAGTTTAAGTGGTTTAATCTTGTCATCATTGATGAAGCACACTCAGTTAGCCACAAGTCTCAAGGCATGTACAGAAAGTTTCTGGACGACAGCCTTGCTATTAAGATCGGATTATCTGCTACAATATTTAGAACAGGACATGGGTACCTGCACAAAGGCGCTAATGCTCTATTTACTAAAGTAGCTTACGATCTTACTTCACTGGAAAATTTTGATAGGCTAATTAAGGAAGGCTATCTTAGTCCACTACTACCTATAACCCCGGAGAAACTACAGCTTAAGTCGGATCACATTAAGAAGTCTGCTGGAGACTACAACATAAAGGCTTTGGCCCTGGAACATGACCAAGATAGTATAACCAGGATAGCTGTAGACCAGATAATATACTATGGTAAGAACTATAAAAAATGGTTAGTCTTTGCAATAGACATAGACCATGCCAATCACATACACAAGCAGTTAATACGTAAGGGCATAGTAGCAGGAGTACTTCATTCACGTATAAAAGGCGACCGTAGTGTAGTTGAGACTAACTTTAGATCAGGTAAGATGCGAGCCTTAGTGTCAGTAGGTATGGTTACTACAGGCTTTGACGTACCTGACATAGATCTTATAGCTTTACTACGACCTACTATGTCACCAGGACTTCATGTTCAAATGGCAGGTAGAGGGCTAAGGCCTGCACCAGGTAAGAAGCATTGCTTGGTACTAGATTTTGCAGGTAACACTGCAAGACTAGGACCCATTAATAATGTGAAGATACCTGTTAAAGGTAAGTCAACAGGTGAAGGTGGGCCTATGACACGTAACTGTCCTAAATGCCCTGCCATACTTCCGATAAGCGCTAAGGAGTGTAATGTATGTGGTCATGTGTTTCCAGTACGTACTAAACTAACTACAACAGCTAGTATGGAGGAGCTAATACAGAGGCAGGATGAAAAGAAGCGATGGTACAAGGTCAAGAAAGTTTCGTACATACTTCATCGTAGTTACAAGCAGGGTGTACCTGATAGTATCAAAGTTACTTATTGGTGTGGCATCAAAACTATTCAAGAGTTCTGGGGAGTAGAGAGGTCTGGCTACTTTGGTAAGAAGTCCAGGCATGTAGTAAAGTATAGAGGTTATACTGGTCCCATGAATAACGTCAGTGTACTGAAGTCTGCGTATACACTTAAGCAACCAACAAAAATATACGTAGATTCTTCAGGAACTTATCCTAACATATTACAGAGTTCATTTTAATGTACATACTAGTAAGAACACCAGAAGCCTTTGAGGCTACAGCAAAATTGATTGACTTTAACAAGCCTATCCACTGCGACACCGAGACTTGTAAAGATCTAGGTAAAACTGACGGAGGGCTATACGGTAAGGTTAGGATGGTTCAACTGTACCAGTATGGCTGGGACAACGCCATTCTTATAGACTGTTTCTTTATAAACTTGCATAAAGTTTTAGACCTGTTACAACCAAGCCATTTAGTATTTCATAACGCATCATATGACTTACATACAATAAACTGCTACACCAAGAAAACCTGGTTACCCAAGAAACTTGACGATACCTTCTATCTTAGTAAGGCACACTTCTGGACCAAAGATAAGTTTGACTTCTATAAGTGTCTGGACTATGCAAAGGTGTCTGATGAAACCATACGAGGCATAGATAAAAAAGCCAATCAAACTACAGACTGGAGTAAAGAGCTTACGCCTACACTACTCATGTACGCAGCATGTGACGTACTTTACCTAAGCTTACTGTACAACATTATAGAAGAGTCTAAGGACGAGTCATATGCGTTAGACATAGCCAACCTGGAGTATGCAGTTAACTACGATCGTAAGGGACTGCCTATAAACCAGGATACACTGGCAGTCATGAGGCAGAAGAACTTACTACAGCTAGAGAAGTACTCTTCTAAAGTTCCTGTCAATATCAACAGCCCTAAGCAGTGTAAAGAGTGGCTAGGCACTGACGCTACAGATGCTACTACCTTGGGTGTTGAAGCTCTTACAGGTAATGAAGACGCAGAGAACCTTATACAGGCACGTAAGGCTCATAAGCTATCAGGCTTTATTGATAAGTATGACCACCCCAGGATCAGAGCTTTCCACAATGCATGTGGAGCTAGAACATCTCGTATGACTTGTAACGGTGGTGACAGGTATTTTTATGAGAACAACCAGAATCCACCTAGGCACATCTTTCCTGCCATTGAGGCTCCTGACGGTAAGACTATAATATACAAAGACTACTCTGGTCTAGAACTACGTATGGCTGTTGCGTATGTAGGTGAACCAGCCATGGCTGCTATGATGATGAAAGGCCTGGACCTACACACATACACAGGCTGCCATCTGTTTGATAAAACTCCTGAGACATTACCTAAGTATGAACGCACAGTTACTAAGTTCTTTAACTTCGGTACGGTGTATGGTGCAGGCACTAACACGCTACGAGCATTGCTAAGAGCCCAGGGCCGAATAGACTTGCCTCGTACTACGGTCGATGTGCTTAGAACCAAGTGGTTAGGCTTGTATAGTTATTTTGAGTCTTGGCATGACCTACATAAGAAGTACTTTAATGTGTATGGCTACGTAGACACTACTACAGGCCTGGGCAGAAACATAAGAGCTACGTACTTACCTGACTCATACAACTTTCCAATACAAGGTTCGTCTGCTGAGGTAACTAAGATGGCTCTGTACTACCTCCACACCAGTTACCCTGAGCAGCCTACAGTTATAAACGTAGTGCATGACTCTATAGCCCTGGAACAAGACGTGCAAGAAGCAGACATGTGGGTAGAAAGACTTAACGAATGCATGATTAAGGCATGGTACTATGTTATTAAAGACATGGCTATACCTGATTTGGTCATGCCACCTGAAGCTCAACACAATAAAACATGGGAGTTTGCGTAATGACTAAGTTAACAGGACTACGACAGTCCGGCAGAACCACTAGACAGCTGGAAGCGCTATCACATAAGGCTACGTTTATAGTAGCAACAGGCCCTATGATAGGCTATGTCCGGGATCTATGCGTTAAAATACATAGACAGGATATAAAAGTTGTAAGCTTTCAAGGCCTACGGCCAGAGAATTATAGAGGACTAAGAGTGTCTGAAATACAGTTCGACCATACAGTAAGAGACTATGTACCTTACGTACGTATATACCCAGTTGTAGCTTATTTACAGCTTAACACTAGGGCACATATAAACTGGCCTCCTGTAGTGCCTGAGACTAGTAAGGGTGTAGAACCAAAACTAAAGTCGTATAGATTAGTTCAATGGTACAAGCGTAGAAAAGCTGAAAGAGAGTTTGAAGAGTCACAGTGGGACGATGAGGATAGTGTATAATGAAAACTTCAACCTTAGCAATGATGGCTGCCATAGCCGCTATCCCTAACATAGAGTATATAAATCCTCGTCACGAGCAGCCTAAACGACGTGTTCCGTGGGATGAGTGGGGATTAAAGTCAATTAGAGTGAGTAATTCATACCATGAAAAACCGCACCAAGGAAAAAAGGAAATGGAACGTAGAAGAAAACGAATGGAAAAAGCTGCTAAGAAAGCTGACGAGAGAACAGCTTACGAGTGGGCAAAAAGAATTGAAGGGCTTGCATGGAATAGAGGTTTATCAGAGAAACATTTTGTTAAAACATGGGGTGTCTCCCAATGGGATACCTGCCCCGGAGTAAGAACATGAGTGAAAGAGAAATAATTAAAGAGTTACGAGACAAAAATATGTGGCTCGATTGTGACAGAAGTTTTCATATAGAAAACGCTGAAAAAATGGCGGCTGCTTTGCGTGACTTATACAACGAATCAGGGGAAGTTCCCGAGATTAAAAAAGCGTATCAATCGGTTGTTAACCAAGTAGACGTATATGAACTATAGTTCGCAATAACAAAGCAAGGTAAGTGGACTATTTTTATAAGTCTAAACTTTATCTTGACAATATCTTATTGATATGATATGATAGATAATCTTTAGAAATATAAAAATCATTAGATAGCTCATCATTTTAGAGCACAGAATTGATTATCATAGATATATTAATGATAAAATTTAATATGACAATATACACCACTATTAAAGTAGCAGAAGAAATTATGCAATTAGAGCTTACGCCGTTGAAGGCTATAAGGTTTAACTGTATAGACTGCGCAGGCAGTAGGTCAGCTGCTAGATCCTGTGAGATAACTACATGCCCATTGTGGCATAACAGAAGAGGTAAAAGATCAATGAACGCAGCTAGAACACCTGTCAAAGCTGTTAGAGAATACTGCCTTGAGTGTCAAGGTGGAAGCATGGTGGAGGTGCGTACATGTAGTACTCTACTCTGCCCCTTATACAACTATAGAAAAGGTACAAGACCAAATGATTAACAACATACCTCGTGTTGATGGTAACAGCATCACTAACGCTAACTCAGAGTTCCACCTATTTCATAAGTGTGACTGGACAAAGCACTGGTCCTGGTCCACCCTGTTTAAGAATGTGTTTATCTGTAACAACCTTATAGGCTGTGACAAAGTGGTGGAGATAGGTGCAGCAGACAGTAAACTACGTGGCTACCTAGAGCTTAACTTCAATACTCGTATTAGATACATAGGCTATGACATTAATCCACCTCTGGACTCTGACATTAAGTATAGGGATGTAGCCAAAGACGGATTGGTTCAGCTCGATGACAGTGTGGACGCTGTAGTTATGGCTGAAGTCATTGAGCATTTTCCACTAGATAGAATGCAATATGTACTTGAAGAGGCTCATAGAGTAGGTAGAAAACTTATTCTAACTACCCCATCACCTCATAGCCCTGGAGAGTTAGTATGGCCAGACAGCCATGACCATGAATTAACCTGGGACCAGTTGTGCCATCTACTAAAGATCAGTGGGTGGAAGTTAACTGTAGAGTTAGGCTGGCATAGCCGTGTACCTTTTGTTACCAGCATTAATACGTTTGATGGTATGCCTATGGGCCTATCAAGAGCTATTAACTCTATGAACATTGAACCCGATTTAGCAACCCAAGTAGCCATAGTGGCGGAGAGAGCATAATGGAAGCAATACAAGTATACATAGCAGGTGGGTGGTTTAGCCCAGACCAACTTAAAGCAGTTGAAGATATAGAGAATGCGTGTGAGGTGAGTGGAGTTTCATACTTCTCTCCTCGTAAGGCAGGCATCTGGAAACCTGGAGACCAGCCTTATGCGTTAGTGCAGGGTAACATAAGTGCCATAGACAACTGTTTAACTGTGATAGCCAGTACAGCTGGCAAAGACATGGGAACGTTGTGGGAGTGTGGATACGCACATGCCATGCATATACCTGTTAGTTACTACTACACTAACACTGAGCATCCGTTCAATATCATGCTGTCAGCTACAGCTACTAAAGTTATTACAGATTACTTTGACTTAGAGTTGGCCCTTGCAGAGTTGATAACCTACGGTGAAATATCCTTTAGACAGTACAAGGGCAATATGCAATGAGTTATTATGAGGACATATATGTACTAGACCATATCAAAAGGTATAGTACTGTACATACAATACGTAGCGAGAGTGTAGCTAGCCATTCATTTTTTGTGGCTGCCATCTTATTCAAACTACATGAGAAGTATGCCTTCGACATAAGCATAGCAGTGGCTATGGCCATTGTCCACGACATGCCTGAAATAGAATTGAATGACGTGCCTAGAACTATAAAGGTTAAGTACCCTTTGATAGCTAAAGCATTCAAGGAAAGTGAAAAGGAAGTCTTAAAGAAGTTACCATATGTAGTTAGATGTTATCTAGCCAGTTATGAGAAGGGCGTTAAGGTCGAAGCTAAGATGGTTAAGTTTGCAGACGCTATACAGTGTATGCAATTTTCACAGACCGAGGTTAAGCTAGGTAACTCTGGTTATATGACTGAGGTGTTAGAGGCGTCTAAAGAACGCATTAAACTATTTGAAGAGGAATATGTAATATATGAGCGAGAAAACAATTAACTCTACCCTTGAGGCCAGGGGTAGCGTGTATGGGGACTATGGTACAGGCGTAAAGTCAAGGGCCGAGATTATGAGAGTGTTGGCCGAAGACTATGCACGTAACAATGGTGATGTCGAAATGCCTGAAGTGGCCAAAGGCATGTTGTGGGACATAGTAAATAAGTTGTGCCGTCTGTCAGTAACTCCATATCATGTGGATAGCTGGCATGACATTCAAGGGTACGCAAGATTAAGTGAAACAATAGCACGAGGTAAAAACACATGAGTAAATCAACTAGAGCAAATCCTTTAACAGGTACAGCCAAACATAAAATGCATCTGTCAAGTATAGCTGCCACTATAATCCAGGCCCCTACAGTAAAGGACCTGGAAGAGTATATACCTGAGTTTGTCAGTATGACATGGCTGGAAGAGAACGGCCAAGTAGAAAAAATCATGGAGCTTAAGGGCATGAACAGGCATGATGTAGTTATGGAAATGTTTGAAGGTAGAACACTTCCTACAGCTATGGAAACAATTCGTATAACCATGGCTCTTGAAGGCCTGGACATGACTAACGTTACTCACATACTTCGCCATCGTATGTTTGGCTTCTCGGCCCAGAGCTCTGGCTGGGGCTCACTTGAAGGGCATGATTTTCTACATAACGAAGCATACGTACAAAACAGCGAACTGGCTGAAAGAGCCATAACTCTGTGTAATGACTCCCTTCAGCTGTACAAGGATGCCTTAGACAGCGGTATGACGTTCTACGATGCCAGACATTACATGCCTTTCTGTCAAGAGCAAAAGTATATGATGACAGGCGATCTTAAGTCCTGGATGATGTTTATAAACACCAGACTGGACAGAACTAATCAACCAACTTCTGACAACATACTAGCGGCAAGATGTAGACAACAGCTACTTAAGTTCTATCCTATGCTAGAAGCTAAGATGCCTCCTAAACCTTTGTTAGGTATATACATGACTGCCATACAGTCTAAGTTTAATGTTAATACTTATCCGCCTGATAAGGAGCATGCAGCTGAGCTTAAGAAACGTGGCGTTGACTGGACTGGTATTACATTTGATAATCCACTACCTCGTGATGAGTATAGGTGCAACGTACCATTCGAGCATCTGTTCAACCAAATTATTAACAACGAAGTTTAAGGAGTAATTTAACATGATGAATATCGTGCATGAGCTTAGAAGAGCTAAAGGTACAACAAAGAAACTGGACGTATTACGAACTCAAGAGCACAACGAAGATTGGCTAGAATGTCTTCGGCTCATGTACGATACTTCTATTAACTACTATGTGTCAGCTCCTAAGGATAACACGTTTATACCTGATGACGAGCTAGACTGTAAAGAAATGTTTACAGCTATTGGTGCGTTTATCTCCAGACAGTATGTAGGTAATAGAGCAAGGGACATGGCCCTGCACTGTTCTCAGCAGTACGGGGCAATGTTTAGGTTAATACTATCCGGTAGCCTGAAGGCAGGTGTATCAACTACATCCATTAACAAAGCGTACCCTGGGCTAATAAACGAGTTTAAGGTTATGCTGGCTAAGGACGTAGAGATAGACAGTTGGCCTGTAGCTGTATCCACAAAGTATGATGGTGTCCGTATACTAGCCTTTGTAACTAAAGATGGAGTTCAGCTTAAAACTCGTAATGGTAAAGAGCTTGATCTTACATCACTAAAAGAGCAGATGGCTACGTGTGCTGAAGGCGTGTATGACGGAGAACTGGTGCATGGCAATGGTATGCAGGCAGGCAGAACAGCCATAACAGGTGACGTTAACAAGGTGCTTAAAGGATCTACAAATGAAATAAACAACTATAAGTACTGTGTGTTTGACGTAGTTAGTCTTACAGACTGGGCTACTGAAACATCCACAGAGCTGTATAGCGATAGATATAGTAAATTACACAGTATGCCTGTGCTACCTAACGTAATGTTGGCTACACAATTTATAATAGAGCAGCCTAAAGAAGTGGATATGCTGTTTGAAACTAAGCTTAGACTAGGCTATGAAGGCATTATAATTAGGTACATGAATGATCCGTATGTATGGGCTAGAACGCCCAGGCTTATAAAGAAAAAGGCCATAAAAGATTGTGTACTTATGTGTGTTGACTACGAAGAAGGCAGGGGCAAGTACCAGTCTATGTTAGGTGCATTGATATGTGAAGGCACTGTTGAAGGAGTTAAAGTAGAAGTCAAGGTGGGCACAGGCCTAAGTGACTATGACAGAGGCCTGGACTTCAATGACAACTACAAAGACCAGTTGGTGGAGGTATGTTACAACGACATAGTTAAGAGTAAGTCTAAAGAAATTAACAGCTTATTCTTACCAGTGTTTAAACGAATAAGGAGACATGTACATGTATAAAGAAGCATTAGTGTACTCACCTATACAGCCATTAGGAGAGTACATAGAACCCTTCTCTGTAATACCAGGAGATCCTACGTGGCCTAGACTAGTGTTCTACACTACTCAAGAAGACGTTAAACGTGAAGGTAACACGAAGTTTAAAACTAGAGTGTTAGTACCTACAGGCAAGTCTGTTATGCATTCACACAGGTCGTGGTTAAACGTAATAGAAAGTATAAAGCTAAATGGTATGAGGATAGAGGAGGTAGGGTGGACAAGTCAAAGGTGTAAAATCCTGGACTACGAATAGTAAAAAGGCCCCAATTAAGGGGCCTTTTTTATTACTCGTAACGTTGATTCGGATCAGGAACTAACCAAGTCCTATCACCAATATGTAAAATCAAGTTCTTCGGTAGTGTACGTGCCTTGATGCCAATAAGAAAGTATGTCTCTCGATTACCATTAGTACGTCCACGCTTTTCTTCGTTGACTTGTATCTCGTCACCTTCCTCTGTAAACAAACGTAAGTCTGCTTGACCGATTGAAGGTTTAGTAAGTATAGCAGGTACGCCGCCTCTTGACTCCGCAATAGGTTTCCACAAGTTACCTCCACTCCAACTATCAGATGTAACAGGTGTCTTAATAACTGGTGGTACATCAGGATCAGGTAGTGGTGTGACAACAACGTCAGGCTTCGGCTTTATATCAACATCAGGAACTACAATGACTTCTTGACATTTCTCTTTCCAGAACTGCCACGACTTGTCACTACAATCTCCACCAGTGATCTTGGGTATTGGTATTGCTTTACTCTCAAGCAATGCTTTGTATAGCGCAATCAGTGTGTCACCACTGTTACCAATCTGGTCGATAGTATTGTTGTTGAGTGCAGAATCATTTGACGGCGTGTACTGCATGCTACCGTCGCCATTGTTCTGATTAGTTACAGACTTCCAGTTAAGAGTGGTGTTGCACCCTGCAAGAGCTAAAGCCAGTGCAGTGGCTAGCAGGATTTTTTTGTTTATAAACATTTTGATTCTCCATTAGAGTAATCAGTAGGTATGTACGCGCAAGGATCGAACATTGCACACCCTCCTGAAAATAGTATTGCAGATACAAACATCACAAGTAGTATGCCAAACACATACGCGCCGATCTTATCGGTTGGTAGTAGTTTCATTTTATGCCACCTTACTTGAATAGCTATTATTTATCACTCTGGCGGTTCTATGAAGATCCTCGGAAAGATACGATATTCCCCCATGCTTTCTCACCATGTTAGCCACCGCTTGAAGAGATGATAACTGGGCGCTACTAAAACCCTCGGGAACTATATGAAGAATTGTTTGTTTGTCGCGTGTCATTGCGGATTCAATTGCCTCAGCGATACTGAAAACACCCTTCATTCTATTAGTAATGACATATAAATGGATATTGCAGACGTTTGCCTTTTCATACTCTTCTATCTGCTGACACTCTGGTGTCCAGTCCTCAACCACTGGATTAAAGTATTCAACATCAAGTACAGGAATTAATTTCGATCTCCACGTTGATTCGTTACATGTGCCGCCTAAAAATACTTTGTTCATAATATTCCCCCTGCTTTGATTCTGCCTTTCATAACGTTGGGTACTTGCCATATCGTCATAGCGCTTGTTAGCGCCACGCCCCAACCTACAAAGTCACCATCAATGAACAGAGTCGCAGCATAGGCGAGAGCTACGGGTAACTGTGCGCCAAGTATTTTGAGAGCGGCCATGATAGTTGAGCTATTCATCCAGTGCTTAGGAGGGGTTTCAGTAGCCATAGCCACTTTCATACCGTGAGTTTCCCCTTGGTCATACGCCCAATCAAGAGCCTGTTCCCATGTAGGGTACTCTTCAGGAGTTAGTACTCGTAGTTTAGGTTCTGCCTTAGCTGTGTAATCTAATGTTGGTTCATCATGGTTCATTGTTGTACCCATACGTCATGCTCCCAACGGAGCGGTTTACGATTAGTCCCTTTAAGATCAACGTGTATATGTGTACTATGTTCTAAGTACACACGAAACACGCCGCGTCCATAAATTTTGTCAAGTGTTTTTTGAATCAACGCACCCAACTCTCTACGTTGTTCTTCACTTATTTTACGTGAATCTTTTCCAGTCCGCCATATTCGCCAGTCTGTAGCGCATCCTATGTGATGGAATAATCCACTATGAGTGCCGTCACATCCACTGGTTATAACAGGAGTATAACCTAAATAGTCACGCACTTCATCTGCAATATCACCCAGCGCCCTATACATTACAGGGTGAAGGTGCTCTATGTTTACTGTCTTGTCTTTTAATTTATACCGCTGCATGTGTTTCTACCAAGTTACGTTGCATTACCAGGATCGTCCCATACAAGTCTGCGTTATACGACTGCCAATTCTTGCCCAAATGTCCGACGTGATAATGGTGCTTACGACATAGAACACACATATTAGTCCAGTCAGCAGCGAGATGAGGAGCAACGCTAACAGGAATAATATGATGGATATGCAAATGACTAGTGCAGCCGAACAACGCGCAAACCCAAATGCTTTCTTCGATGCAGGCTCGTTTAAATCCTGCCATACTTTTTCCGGTAGCGTATGCATCACGCACTCCATTAGTAACGCTGGTAGGGCTACGAATAACTGTACCGCTCGGTAGACCATTCCTTCTAAGAAATCCAATAGTCTGTACATACGAATCAATCTCCACAGTTAATTACTTTGAAACGCCCTCGCGGTGCTTCACCAGATATGGTTATGAGTCCTAGATTAACTTCTATAAACTGCAATGCTTCGTACACACCAGCAACTTGAAACGGTGTATCCCATTCAATTATATATACAATAGTTTCATTTGTTTTCTGGTATACAAAATCAACATGCCGACGAATGGTAGTTTCCTCCCGTATGCCATCAGTAATCTTATGTACTTCTCCGGTACTCGTAGCAGACAATGCAAACGGAACATAGCGGTTTGTGGTAACCGATTGAACGTCGTCACCGACACATACGTCGGCATACTTTACATACTTATGATCGACAACCCATGACAGCGGAATGAAAGGCATTAGTCCTACTGTGGCGGTCCAGCCCACCAACACCCATAAGGTTAGCATGATAAATGTATGGCTCGATTTTTGTCTAATCATGACGTCATCATCTTTACTAAGTTCGGGATTCCTAGGGCTATGGCGAGAGCACCAATCCCCATAAGATATGCTCTCCATCGTTCTAACTCCTGGACTCTGCCATTCGTGCGTTTAGCTTGGTCAAGTATTTCATCAAGGCGCTTGGACATTCTAGCGTCCATGCTGGTGATGTGTTCTTTGATGGAGAAATGATCGTCGTCTGCCATATCGAGTCCCTTTTGTTTTTACTGGTATGAAGTATCTATCCGTGCCTGAATCGTGATGTACTGTGCAATGGCAGGGAGTACAACCGCGAGCAGGACGCTAATCCAGAAGGTGGATATTTTGACAGACTCGGCCATGTTAATATGTTAGATCCACTACGGCTATACGCACGTCAACCTCAGCCTCAGTTGTTATCAACCCACTCGCAATATCCAGCTCGATATTAACAAGCACCACGCCTAGCGACTCTTCAACAGCTTGCGCTGCATTGTTTCGTGCTTTGCTACCGACTACAGACGAGTTACCTCCATCCGCACCACGCGCCTTGCCATTGTGCATCTTGGCTCTTGCTCTACCCGTTGCTTGCCGAATCTCGTTAGCATCGCTTGTTGGGTCTGCTACAGTCTCAAACGTGGCAGAGTTAGGGTCTATCATGTTAGCACCGTGCCTTAATGACTGCTCTTCTGCGTATAAAGACAAACGAGCTTTTTGCTCTGCTTCATTTTTTAGCGCGTCGGGAAAAACGCTGGAGACAATAGGATTTTCAGGGTCGGTGAGATCAATGTTTGCCAATAAATTACCTGTTGGCATATTGAATAAAGCCGGATCATACTCAAAAACCGCATATTCACTGCGGTCCAGATTAAGATTAAGCTCCAGTCCAGCAACTAGTTCAACAAGAGGCCGCTGTCCCCCAAACCCTTCCAGCTGAGTACCGTCTAAGTTAAAAAATCTGTGCTGCATCATAGATCCCCGCTAGGCATTATTATTTGATATGGTACTAATTTACCTTTTGATCCAGTTATAGAATCTGAAAGCGTTACAGTCATTGTCGTTGTGTTTGTTATTACAGTGTGTATCGGGCGAGAGCTGACGGATTGACCACTATCCCATTTCATATTTCTTGGTGTATATTGCCCATAGTGAGGCGCGAAAAGAAACGCATCAGATGGGATTTCACTAATAGTAATTGCAGCGGTTAGGCCGTTTGTCGTCCAGTATAACCACCCATGCCGAACCTCCATAGGTGAACTGTCAGGTATGTAGTGTCGTACAATATCCAAACTTGTAGCAGTAGCTGATGTTTGCCAAGACAAAAAACGTATATTTGTGTCAGATGTAACCTGAGCAAATACACCCTCACTATGATACTGTATCTCACTAGTGTTGTCGGCGGAAACGGTTGTAAAGGTTTTATTAGCTGGATAACTAGAAACAGTTTGATCGAAGTAGAATACTTGATCTAACACATCAGTACCCCCAGAATAAAAGCTACCACCATCCACGCCAGACAACGTAGCAAGTCCAGAATTGAGAGTGATTACTTCTGATTCTATAGAGTCAGCAGGAAACCCTACGCGCTTGCTTATTGTGCTCTTCCAGTAATTGCTATTGTTTGTGCTATAAGACATTAGAACGCCTCGTCAGTAGTTGACCGAACGACCTTGCCCATGATCGCAACAACATTGGTTGTCCCCGCAAACACTGCAATAACATTGCTGTTTTGCGCTGGCAGCCCACCCTCCGGCGTGATGCGTACCAGGCCAGAATCCGCCGGTATCGTAACTACTAGATTGCTAGTCGCTGTTGCTGTACCCCATTCTACTGTTACTGCGACAGATGATGTATGCCCATTCAGCGCATAGAGATGCACCATGTCAATTTGATCTGTTGCCGCTACTGCTGTGTGCACTGTTGTTCCCGCTGTCGCGGTTGCAGCAATCAAGATCGGTTGTCCGTCTGTACTGCCACTTAGATGTCCGATTAAAGCGATGATGCTACCCTCTCACCGTGATTGGTGTGATAATTGTTAACGGAGTGTACTGTTACCATAAT
>Ga0196887_1000062_pt1 | contig 46543 bp, 39 predicted proteins | sample VirMetDEL_Mar_31_FD_169094 | JGI IMG/M metagenome (GOLD analysis project Ga0196887, IMG submission 169094) | Aqueous microbial communities from the Delaware River and Bay under freshwater to marine salinity gradient to study organic matter... | ecosystem: Environmental > Aquatic > Marine >... | reverse complement strand
ACGCTGAGGTGTGTTAGGTTAGATCATTATTTTTAATCATACATCTGACTCGCACAGATTGTGTCTCGTATATCCTTCTAGATATGATTAATTAGCCGAAGCCATAAGCCTACTTTTTAGTAGACTTTTTAGCTTCAGTTATTTCAGCTAGATGTCTAACTGTAGATGGTAAGTTAGTACTTTGTGACCAGTACTTTCTTTTGATCCAGCAAGCTTGTAATCTTAGTTTCGGAAGCATCTGTTCAAGTATTGTATCATGACAGTATGTAACTGTTTGATTTTTGTTGTTGATGAATGTGATCTGTTGATTTCTTCCAAGCCAGCTTTCGCGGACAACAAAGTTCTTTCTTGTTAGAGGAGGCCAGATCGCAGCTTTTTCTTTGTTGGACATAGTTTTTAGAGCTTTTTGCATAATTTCATTTGTAGTCATAAGATTTAATTTTAAGTTATTATTATTATTATTATTTTTATTCAACTATATTATCTTTTAATAAGCGTATTTAGTTTGCAAAGAGAATTTATTTAAATTAAATTTAATATTTATTTTTATATTTATTTTAATTATTATTATTAATTTCTTTATTCCCTTATATTATCTTATATACAACGTATTATAATTGCAATGCTATACAGCGTGGTGAGATTGCAAAGTGCTATACGCGGTGCTATACACCCCCGAGGGGGCGTTGCGGTTAGACCGCGGACCAGAACTGATCGCGCTGTTCTTCCGTTAATCCGATGAGGTTTTCCTGATCGAACATTGCCTTACATATATCAGTTCTCCTGATCGATTCATTGTAGGCTTCCGTGACCTGATCCCAGGCCTGTTGATTTGTTAGGGTCATACTATTGTATTAGTAGTTCGTTAAATTTCCTGATAAAGTTTTCGTGTTCTGACTTGGCACGTTCTAGGTCTTCTTCCTGACTCCATGTACGGATCATCCATTCTGGGTTGTCATGTTCTGGGTATCGTTCTTCGAATGTTTTCATATTATATTATATTTAGTTCTATTAGTATTGATTCTTGTATGTCTTCCTCCAGGAATTGATCCGTGTCGTAATCCAGTTTCATTAGTTCGATTGTACGTTCTATTTGTTTTAACTTACCTGGATACTCCAGTTCGATTAGTTGTTGTATTCTGTTCATGGGTTTGTTTTTTAGAGGGGGATGTTACACCCCCAGTTATTATTATTATTATTTAGATTAATTTATATTTTAAGTATTGTCCGTCTAGTATTTTAGTTATTGATTCTAGATCATTTGGATTGATTAGTATATAAGATTTGAAGATCTTAATGTTGTGTGATTTGTTTAGAATCATTTGAATTGTTTTAAAGTTTTGATTGAATTTTAATTTGATCATAAGATATTTATTTAAAGTTAATTATTAATTATTTATATTATTATTATTTATATTATTATTATTTTATATTCAACTATATTATCTTTATATAGACGTATTATAATTGCAAAAATGCAAATGGTATGGTATAAAAATATAGTCAAGGTCAAGTAGTCACGGTGAGGTTCACGTGGTAGGATTGCAAGGATCGACGGCGAAACGGCACAAAAAAGTTGGGGGGCTGGGCAAAAATAATCGACTTCCCCCGGCGAAAACGAAATGTGTACAGCGTAGCGTAACCCCATGGTTCCTTATGTGGACCAAAAATTTTTTTCAATATTTTTTTTTCGTCACAATGTGACAATAGCTTGTTATATAATAATAGTAGTAGGCTATCGTCGCGTTTTAACTAATGGTAAAATAGCGTAATCATATCCAATATGAGACAACAACTATCAGCCACTGCACGGAGAGATAAAGCCGCTAGAGATAAAGCCTATGCGATGACTCCTGCGAGGAAAGCCAAAAAGGCACATTCGCAAAGAAAGAGGAGTGCTGCAAAGAAAGCTGGTCAAAATATCGATGGTCAAGATTACGATCACAAAAGACAAAAGTTTGTGTCTGTTAAATCTAATAGAGGAAATGAAGGAATAGGCACTCAGTCAGAGAGTGGTAACAATTATAATACGGTTTAACAAGCATGGCAAGAATAAGCACCTACGCAATAGATGCAATACCCTCTTTAGGAGACAAAGTAATAGGTACTGACCAAAATTCTAATTTAAGAACACAAAACTACACATTAGGTGAAATAATTACATTATTTAACGAGCAAAATAAGTTAGGGGTAGCGGATCAGAGTGTATTTCTGTTTCAAGATGATTTATCTGCAGGAAGGGACTTAGGAACTATTAGTTTTTCTGCTGGAGGAGGTATAGGTACGGCATTTAGCAGTATAACTACCTTCTTAATTAGTAAATCTTCATTTGGAGGTGAGTCTAGAGCAGAATATCTACCTTTATTTATAGGTAAAGACATAATATTAGCTCAGTTATCTAATATAAACAATTTTGGTACATATAAGGTACAAGATATTGTGACCGATGTAACTGAACCGGACTTTTTTGCGGTTACGGTATCAAATCAGGCGTCTAATGGCGTTTTAAAAGTAAGTTCGCACTATATATTTAGTGAATTTACGGATCCTAACTCGGGAGGAGACAAAAACTTTGTATTTACACAGAATGTATCGTCAGCTACGTGGACAATACAGCACAACTTAAACAAGTTTCCCTCTGTAACATCCGTTAATATAAATAACATAGAAATGTATGGAGATATAGAATTTATAGACTTAAACAATTTAACGATAACCTTTTCAGCGGCCTTCTCAGGTAAGGCTTTTATAAACTAACAAAAATAAAACAATGGCAATTAATTTTTTAAACAATGTTGATTTTAATCAAAATCAATTATTTCACCCGGCGATAGAAAACCAGCCGAATGACACGGCCGCTGGGACACCGGTAGACGGTCAACTATATTATAACACAGGTGCTTCACCGGGCCTTAAAGTAGGTGAAGGTGGCTCATGGGAGTATGTAGGGACAACGGATACTAATAACTACGTAACAGGTGGTAGCGTTAGCGGTGGAACAGTTACACTAGCTAGATTTGGTTTGGGGTCCGTAACCTTTCCAATTAACAATAGTAACATAACCAATGGTGCAAATTATATAACCGCCGCGTCATTACCAACAGTTAATGATGGTACATTGACAGTACAAGGTACTGGAGCTTTAGGAGGCTCAGGGACATTTACAGCAAATGATAGTGGTTCCCCAACAATAAGTATAACTCACGATGACTTTGGTACCGCGGGTACTTATGCATATCCATCTCAGGTAATAACAAACAGCACAGGACATATAACATCGATAACTCCTGGTTCAGCGCCAGCCACGCCTAGCGATGCTACTATTACATTAGTTGCTGGAGATGTATTAGACGGAGGTGGAGCTTTTACACTTAATCAGTCTACTGGAGAATCAATCACATTCGATTTAGCTCCAGGCGGCGCAGGTGCTGCAGTATACGGGTCAACTTCTGACAGCGTAAAAATAGACACTATAACTCTTGACGCATACGGTAGAGTAACTGATGTAGCGACGGGAGTAACAGGTCAAGTAAATTCAGTTGGTTCGGGCACTTCGGGTACAATATCTATTGGAGGAAACGCTATAGTACCTACGGTATCCGCTATAACAGCAGCTGTAGCAAACAACGGAACAGCTTTAGCTACTGGGGACCAGATATATGATTTTGTAACTAGCCAAATAGCAAACATACCTTCTGGTTTATCTTTCGAAGGTAACTGGAATGCAAATACAGATTCACCTGATTTATCCGCGGCAACACCCGACAATGGACAGTTTTGGATTGTATCAGTTGCAGGTAGCACAAACTTAGATGGTATTACAGACTGGAAAGTTGGTGACTGGGCTATATATGTAAGTACAGGTGCAGGTACAGACGGCTGGCAAAAAGTAGATAATACATCCACACTTTCAGGATCTGGAGCTGCTGATCAATTAACTTACTGGACGGGTACCGCGAATGTTGCAGGAGATGCTGGCTTAACGTATAATGCAACATCTAACAATCTTACTGTTGTTGGTACAATAACTGCTTCCGGAGGAAACTCGACTGAATGGAATACTAGTTACGATAACATGATAACTGGGTTTAATGATTCAGGTTCTTCTACAATAACGCTTACATTAACACAGCAAGATGGTGGTACTCTTACTACTTCATTCGCTAACCCCCAAGGTGTTGTAGAAAGTATTGGCACGAACACACTTAATACTATATTAATTGGAGGAACAGCTGCAGATCGTACAGTGTCTACTATAACAGCTACAATAGCAAATGGTGGAGGTGCCTTAGCTACCGCTGATCAAATCCACACTTTTGTAACTACGCAAACGGATACTATAGCAGCCGATACAACTGGTAATGCTGCTACAGCTACCATACTGGAAAGTAGTAGAAATTTTTCTATAACTGGAGACATTACGGCGGCTGCTATAGGATTTAACGGATCTGGTAATGTAGCGCTAAATGCTAACATAGATGCTAATGTAGTTGGGGCTACTGAACTTAACGTTAGTGGCAATGGAGCAAGTGGACAAGTACTAGCTTCTGATGGAGATGGAACTTTCAGTTGGCAAAATGCTGGAGCAAACACACAATTAGCAACTGCGGCTGCTCTTATTGATGTGTCAGCTATGGGTAGTAATACGACTGCTTCATTCACACATAGTTTAGCGTCTAAGAACTTAATTGTTCAAATATATGATGTTACAACCGGTGCACTAGTATATGCAGATGTTGATCATACTAGTATAAACGCGATCTCAGTAAATTTTGGAGGAACTCCTACAAATGATATTAGAGTAGTTGTTATTGATGCGAAAAATGGATTAACAGATAAAACTGTTTCATATACATAGTAGTAACAAGTAATTTTTAACAAGCCCTCTTTAGTTAGGGGGCTTATAATTTAATAAAGAAATATATGAAGTTTTTAGCTGACATAGAAGTAGAGGAAGGTTTAAAAGATTCCAGTGGCGACTTAGGTTCTAGTGGGCAGCTTTTATCTTCAACAGTAACTGGTACTGCTTGGATAGACCCATCGACTATTGTAGCGGAAGCAGCTACATTAGTTGTAATTGCGTGTAAGAACACTTCTGGAGCAACTATAGTTAAAGGTACTCCTGTATATCAAACTGGAACAGTGGGCGCGACAGCGACTATTGAAATAGCACCTGCAGATGCATTAATATCAGCAAATAAACTTCCAGCTATTGGATTACTACAAACAACACTAAACAACAACGGATTTGGTAATGTAGTAATAACCGGAGAACTTACAAATTTTACAACATCTCCTATTGATGGAGTTGTACCTACCACAGGGGATAAAGTATTCGTAAAATCAGGGGGAGGACTAACATTAACTAAACCAACAGGCGAGGGTAATGGTATTCAAAATATGGGGCTTGTTGGTAAAGTAGCTATAGGTGGTGCTGGATCTATTACAGTATCTTCTATTATGCGTACAAACGATGTACCTAATTTACCAGAGGGTAGAATATGGGTGGGTGATGGAAATACTCTAGTATCTGATACTATTTACCTCGACGAGCCTAATGGTAGAATGGGGATCGGAACTACTAATCCATTAACAGAACTAGAGGTGGTCGGAACAGCTAGAATGGATACTGGAATAACAGAAGGTCTTCATTATGTAGGCACAGGATTAGAGCACTGGGGAGATGGGGGAACAGGAATGTCTTTCCCGGCAAATGATATTCTATCTCTAAGAACAGCAGGTTCTGATAGACTTTATATTAATTCATCTGGAAACGTAGGGATCGGGACGACTAGTCCTGGGGCTAAGTTAGATATTGCAAGTTCATCAACAAATACAGTTCCTTTTAGAGTTGCAACAAGTAATGGCGTATCGGGTGGAAGTTTTTACGAAGATACAAGTGGATACCTTTGGCTTCAAATGTTTGACACTTCGTCAAATGAAAAAGTAAGGATTAGAACTAATTCTAGCTCTTTCTTTAATGGTGGCAACGTTGGGATCGGGACGACTAGTCCTAACGCTTCATATAAATTAGACGTAATAGGAAATATAAGTGCTTCAAATAATCTATATATAGGTAACGCTGATGACTTAGTAACCCCTACAACTATATTGGCATTGAATTCTGGTAGAGTTAGAGGTGTAACACTAGCTAACTTAGTAGACGCCTCTGGTGGACCTTACTTACCGCTAGCAGGTGGGACGATGACTGGAACTATTACTATGGATTCCGCAAATATAGATATAAAATCTAGCTCAGGGGTAGTGGGAACCATTTTATCAAGCAGTAATTCGTTGACGTTAAACGCTAGGTACACTGGTGATATGATATTTCAGTCAGGTGGAGCAGAAAAAATGCGTATTACCTCAGCAGGAAACGTAGGTATCGGAACGACTAGTCCTAGTACTAAGTTACATATTTCAGGTGGAGATATTAGGCTTAGTAATACTGCTCCTATTTTTACTGCTGAAGCTACAAACGGAACTTCGGGCCTTAGAATGAATACAATTGGAGGAACTAGCGGCAGTATATTAAGAGTTCAAGAAAGTGGCGACACTAAAGTTCAAATTGATTATAACGGCAACGTTGGGATCGGGACGACTGGTATAGATACTATTTTGCATATAAAAGATACAGGAAAAGCTACCTCTATGACAATAGAGTCCGATGCGAACAACGTCGGGGTTATTAGTTTTATTAGTCCAACCAGCACTGACGGTGGCATCTCGATGGCTTCCGACGGTGATTTTTCAATAAGTAATTCCACAAACACAGGATTTCGATTAACTGGAGATGCAGCTCCTAAGCTTGCTTTAGGCGTTAATAACTTTACCCCAACTCAACAGTTGCACTTAGACGCCAACATAAGGGTCGAGGGCGCGTATTATGACTCTACTAACTCCGCAGGTTCTAACGGACAAGTATTAAGCTCTACAAATAGCGGAACTACTACAGAATGGGTAAATGCGTCAAGTGGCGGAGGAATCGGCGGGACTATAGCTGCAACAGAATTAGCAGTTGGTGATGCGACTGATAGTATTGAAGGTAGTTCAAAATTAACATTTACTTCTGTAAGTGATGGATTGGGTTTTGACAAACTTAGAATTGGGGATGGAAGCACTGGAGCTAACCAAGTACTACTAGATATAAACACACTTGGAACTGCTAATTCAAGAGGAAGGCTTACACTTAGTGACGCAAGTATTTTAAGAGGTTTTTTAGGAATAACAGGAGGTGACGAAGAAGTAACCCTACTTAGTAATGCAAATCTTCTTTTAGATTGTGGTTCTACAGATGACATAACAATGGCTAGTTCTTCTAGTTCTGGTGTAGGAATAGGAACGACAACCCCATCAAAAAAGCTAACAGTTAACGGTACAATATATAGCATGCAAACTTCGGGAGAAGTTATGATTGCAGGTGATGGTAGTTTTGAAACTAAGTATATTGCAATTAGAAATGGTAATAATCCTGCTGCTCAATGGGGCTTGCAAAAAGGGACAACAACTCCCGATACGGGTATTCAGCCCTCCGGCTCGGTTATGCTTATGCGTTCTTCTAAGGATATAGCTTTTAGGTCTAATTTAGCCGAAAACACAGCATCTTTTCAAAATGTAGATGCTTCTCACCTTTCTATTGTATCGCCTACCGGTTTTGATAACTCGGCAGCTAATGTTGGAATAGGAACTGATACTCCTCAATCTAAACTACAAGTTAACGGTGGAATTCAGATGGCTAATGACACTGAAACTTCTACCACAAATTCAGATAAAGCAGGCACTCTTAGGTACAGGGAAGACCTTAATATTGGTACTCCTAAAGCTAGTAATAGTTATATTGATATGTATATGAGAACGGATGACAGCACTTACGGATGGGTTAACATAGTCACAAATAATTGGTAAACAAATAAAATTATATGGGAACAAAAATAATGTATACAGATGACATTCACGTAAGTGGTGAAATGTTTGATTCTGACGGATCTCCAGGGTCACCAGGAAAAGCACTAATAGCTACACCAACCGGTTCTACTTGGCAAGATGTGCCAACAGGAACACCTTCGTTGTTAACCACAGCAATATTAAACAATGTACTTGTGAATACCACCTCCACTATGGCGGCGGGTAATTTTCTAGGTGCCCAAGTTTTGTCGTCCGGGCAAACGTGGACCAGTAGTGCTGCAGGCGTTACAATACCGGAAAGCGGTTTTTATGAAATATCATTTTCAATAGCTACTACGAGTACTCCGGCAGGGGAGTTCTTTTTTGATTTATTCACTATTAACATAAACGGGACAGCTATAGGACCTGAGTCTTCAGCGGGAATAAGCGGTACTATGAGTAGTGGAGCTCCCAACTCTGCTGTATTGGTGATAACAAAACAATTAGTAATAAACGACATAGTAGGGGTATCTTCGTCACAAAATAATGATAATGCGGTAACAAGCACGACAGTTGCAGCAAACTCATTTTTTAGTATAAGAAAATTGGGGCAACCCGGTACTACAACAGGTGTTGTATCTAGTGCTGAATCATCAGAGGCTACAAGGAATATAATAATAGGTACATCGGCAACTCCGCCGGCATTGGCAGGAGTTTTTCCAAATACTATTTATTTTCAAAGAGAAACATAATGGCGTTAGTACTTAGAGGCACAACAAAATTTGGCACAGAAACCGGTTATTTTAGGGGTAGCCCAACAGGTGCTAAACCTACCGGAACTGTAGAGGGAGACTTGATAGTTATATGGATGTCAGGGGATATCGCCTCTAGACCTAGCGTCACTTGGCCCTCAGGCTTTACAGCTATATATGATCAAAACGATACAGATTTAGGTGGGGGTTCTTGGATATATGGAGCTTATAAAGTAGCGGGAGCATCTGAACCAAGCACATATACCGTTAGTATTTCAGGCACTTTTTATAGGGGTGGGAGTAAATGTTCTATAATATCTTATTACAATGATGCGGGAGTAGGCAGTTGGAGTCTAGTAACTAGAGCGGCTAATAAGGTAACAAGTTCGTCTATTACATCCCCCTCAGTTACAGGAACAGGTTTGTATATGATACCTTTTATTCACGAAGCTACCGCTACAGTAAGTAGCAATAATTCTCCGGTTCCAAGCATATTATTTGATAATAACCCTTCGGGTTATGCCAATATTTCATCACAGATCTATGCAGGCTATTTAGCTGTTACTGCGGGAACTGTTAGTATAACTTGGAGTAGTTCAAACGATTTATATTCTTTACCGACAATATTCCAAAGTAATGTCGCGCCACCACCACCGCCACCGACTGGGTATGTTAGTAAAATAAAAATAAATGGCGCTTATAAAAATGTACTTAATGGATGGGTAGCGGTAGATCAAGGTGCAATTCCTGGATCAGCAACTTCTTGGAAGCAAATAACAGGAGGCTACATAAAGGAGGGTGATGGTCAAAAGGGATCTTGGAAAGAAATATTTATAGATTAAAAATAAAAATAAAAATTATGACAGTAAATTATTTATGGAATTGTACAAGAGTAGACGCTTATCCTGTAGAGGATGAAAATCCAGATGTGGTGTATAATGTTCACTGGAACCTTTTAGGGGCTAGTAACGAGGACACTATGCCTAACGGGCAACCTTATCAAGCTTCGACAGTAGGCACTCAACTGTTAGACACTTCAACTATAACGGAATTTATTCCTTTTGAAGATTTAACTAATGAGATAGTTACCAATTGGGTTATATCAGCAATGGGACCGGAAGCAGTAGAAGCGCGAGAGCTTATAATAGCTAATCAAATAGATGAGCAAATTAATCCAACGTCTTTATCATTGATAATAGGGCAGCCTATTCCAACTGAGGATTAAATAAATAAATACAACACGTAATAATTATACATAGACTAATATTAAGTGTAATTAAAATATAATTAAATGGAATTCAATAGACCAAGTGAGATTGTGAAAACTCTTACGTTTGGCGATCAAGCCAATAAAGAAATAATGCAAGGTGTCAAGAAATTATCAAACGCGGTAAAGTCCACATTAGGGGCTAGTGGTAAGTGTGTAATTTTTGAAGACGCCTTAGGTAGACCGGTAATAACAAAAGATGGAGTAACCGTTGCGGAAAGCGTAGTCTTATTACACCCGGTTGAAAATATAGGGGCTACCTTAATAAAGGAAGCTGCTAGTAATACAGTTAGAGAAGCGGGGGATGGTACAACAACCGCCACCGTTTTAGCTGACTCTTTATTGGAAGAAGCTAACAAAGAAAAAGATACATCTGTAAGGGATTTAAAAGCTGGCATTATAAGTGGTGCTGAAAAAGTAAAAAACTACTTAGATAAAATCAGTGTACCAGTTGAGGGTGAAATGTTAAAAAATGTTGCAATAATAAGCTGTAACAATGACGAAAAGCTTGGTAGTAAAATTGGTGAAGCTTACGAAAGAGTAGGTAAAGACGGAATAGTATTAATGGAAGAATCCGAAACAAATGAAACTTATGTTGATTTTGTGGAAGGAGTACAATTTGACTCAAAACTAAAGTCTCCACATTTTGCAACAAACAAAGACAAGGGTGAGGCTGTCTTAGACGACCCGTGTGTCCTTATTGTATCTTCTCCTATACCAAATATAAGAAGGATACAAAGTGTCTTAGAACACGTCGTAAAGAACAAACGTAGTTTATTAATAGTAGCAGAAGTTGAACAACAGCCGTTCGCTACATTAATGGCTAATAAAGTAAAGGGTAATATTAAAGTAAATATTATCGATGCGCCTGGTTTTGGCCCAACAAGACAAGAAACTATAGAAGATTTAGCCATACTGACCGGAGCTCAAGTAATAAACGAAGAATTAGGAGATGATTTAGATCTTATAGATCCTAGTGTATTAGGAGAAGCTATTAAATCAGTTACAGGCGATAAAAGCACAGTGTTGCAAATAGAACCTGATAACGAGTTGCTAGAAGAAAGAATTGAAGGCGTAATAGCTAAGTTACAAGAAGAGACTAATCCATTCTTTAAGAAAAAATTAGAACAACGTTTATCAATGCTAACTGGAAAAGTTGGTGTTATATTCGTAGGGGCAGATTCGGAAGTAGAATTACAAGAAAAGAAAGCTAGAGTAGAAGATGCCATATATGCGACAAAAGCCGCTTATAAGGAGGGTATTGTTCCTGGAGGTGGAATAGCTTTACTTAATGCTTCTAATAAAATTAAACCAAGTAACAGAGGCGAAGAGGTATTGCTAGAAGCAATTAAATCTCCTTATACAACTATATTAGCAAATGCAGGCATTCACTCAATGGCGGATCCAAAACAAAAGAATAGAGGTATTGATGTAGTTACTGGAAAAGAAGTTGACATGATTAAAGCTGGTATTATAGATCCAGTGTTAGTTACAAAGTCAGCGCTGAAGAATGCAGTTAGCGTTGTTACTACTATAATTTCTGCAGATTGTGTAATCAGTAATAAAAGATTAGCATAATGCAGGCAATAAATTACTACGTAATTGTAGAAAAAATAAAGGAAGCTCCTAAGACAGTAGCGGGCTTAGAATTGACGGATAAACAGAACACGGATATAAGATATATTAGAGCCAACGTTGTAAGCGTTGGTGAAAACGTACCCATAATAAAAGAGGGAGACATAATAAGGTACGACAAACACGCAGGGTTTGGTATTGACTGGGATGGAAAAATGTTGTACGTTATAAAAGCAAATGATATAGTTCTAGTAGAATGAGGTTGTCGCCAAAGGATTTAAGAGATATGAATATCTTTAAATATTATAGGTTGACTAGAAGGTGGGTAACTAAGACATACGAGTTATCAAGTGCAGATTTTGAGTTATTGGTGTATTTAGACTGCAAGGAACTTTTTAGAAGACAAGACTTTATTAATGGAGCTTACACTTATACTTGGGATAAGAATAGATGGGAGAGATTAAGGAGAGACGGATGGATCGACGTTTTTAAAGAACGAAATAGAACATCGTCTAAATATGCTGTTTATCAAATGTCTAGAAAAGCCAAGTTACTTATAACAAGAGTTTATAGAATATTACTAGGCGAAGAAGATTTGCCTCAATCTAGTAGAAGCGTGTTTTACAAAAACAAAACATATACAGATAAAACTTTTAACAAAGCTATAGATGATATGTCAAATGATAAAGAAAGATAATGGGATTTAAACTTAAAGACTTTTCACAAATGATAGGTATAGACAAAGAAAGCTCTACCTACGATACTCCAGTATTTAAGAAGGAGTTAAAAAGTGGTGGCGTTTTAGCAGAGGCTAATAACGACGGAACTATATTTATTGATAAAAGTCTTAAAGGTAAAAACAAAGAGGAGGCAATCGAACATGAGAAAGTTCACATGGACCAGATGAAACAAGGTAGATTGCAGTATGACGACAACACTGTAACTTGGAAAAAAGATACAAAATCACCAGCTAGAGTATATTCGCGAGCAACTATGGAAGAAGGCGCTCATAACTTACCTTGGGAAGCCGAGGCATATAAAAAATAATAAGATGTATAAAGCAACACCAATAACAAAAAGAGCAGGTAGCCCACTTCATAATGACCTAGTCGATAATGATCGCCGAAATATAGAAAAGGGTAAAAAAGATCCCAGCATAGATATTATAAGCAAAAGCACTGAGGAAGGAACACCCGGTGAAAAAGGAAAAGAAAAAACTAGAAATAAGACTTGGGACGACTTAAGAGCTGAAGGCTGGTCTGAAGATAAAATAAAAGAAGCGAAAGATTGGAGATCTAAGAACCAAGATGCTCCCAGGGATCAGGTAGGGACTGGAGATTTTGAACCGGATAAGCCAGGTACCCCCGATAAAACGAACTATACTGCTACCGAAATATTTAAGCAAGATTTTGGCACAAACGTAGGAGATATAGAACAACGCGAGATGAATCGTGTTACTAAGAAAGCTGAAAAGGATGTTCGTAGAGGTAAAATAAAAACAGCTCGTAGTGAATCCAGAGGTTATACTGTTAACGATGAAGGAGTGGCGGAAAAAACAGGAGAAAAACTAAAAGGAAAAGAAAAAAGAAATTTTTTAAAAGACGCTAGACAAAAAGCTAAAGCGGAGGAAAGAGCAGCAGAAACAAAATCCTTTAAAAATAGAGCGTCTAATGCAGCAAAAGGGCAAGCCTCGGGCAAAGGGCTAGATCAATCATATCGTAGAGATGATGTAGCTAAAACAAAAGGTGATTTTAGTGATGATACTCAAATAGCTCAGGACCAACTTAAACAAGACATGGCGGCTAGTAATGCTAAAGAAGCTGTAAGCAATTCAAATACCATTAACTTCAACACAGACGTTAATCAATACAAACCAGCCGGGATGCAGAATGTAAAAATGAGAGATTTTGCTTCAGAATTTGGTGCAAAAAACGTTGCTTTATCTGCAGCTAAAATGCGAGCTCCTATAAAGAAAAACTATTTTAAAAAGTAATAATTATGGCATACAAGCAAGAACCTAAATCCCCAGTATTGAAAAGATGCTGGGAAGGGTATTCTCCAGTGCCCGGTAAAAAGAAGGAGGAAAAAGGAAGTTGCGCAAAGTCACCGGCTAAAAGAACTAAGGCTTATACTGCAGGCATGAGTGCCTCTGAAAGAAGAGCCTATAACAATAAAACTGGTGGCAATTTAAAAGCGCCTCAACCAGGTGGTGGGTCAAGGAAAAAATCTTATTGTGCTAGGTCTGCAGGTATTAAAAAATGCAAAGATCCGGACAAAAATGGGGATTGTCCAAATGATATTGCTAGAAGAAACTGGAAATGCTAATGGAATCAAAAGGACTAGGAGACTCGATAGAAAAATTTACTAAAGCAACTGGCATAAAAAGATTAGCCGATAAAATCCCAGGCGGTTGTGGCTGTGCGAAAAGAAAAGAAGTATTAAACAAATTATTACCATACAAAAACAAATAAGATGGCATACAAACAGAAAGGCTGTACTCCGATTACAGCAAAGATTCAAAAGGGAACTAAAGGTGGAGTTACAAACCCTTTATTAAACGTAGGTGTACCTATGAAGGTGTCTCCCCTTAAAGAAACAGGGTACGAAAAAATAGCTAGAAAACAAGGTAAAACCGTAGAGCAAGTTAAAAAAGAAGCGGGCCCTAATATTGTTGATCGACTTGTTTATAACGCAAGCAGCGAAGGTCAAGCTGCTAACAGAGCTAAGCGGGAAAAAATGTTAAATGATAAAAAAGAAGCTCATTTAAAAAGTCAGGGTCGCGGAACAAAAAGTACTACTACCTATAGTAATACTAAAATTGGGAAAGGAGCGGGAGCTACTGTAAATTCTGAAAAAAATACAGAGAAAACTTACAATCCTAAGAAAATGGAAGATGTAAAAGGTGTAGGCAGTGAGTATCGTGCAAAAAAACCTAAGGCAAAAGTATTAGATAATAAAGTTAAAACTCAAGAAGTTAAAAAACCTAAAGTTTCAGTAAAAAAATCGCTAGAGACTAAAACTCCTGAAATAAAAATAACTCCTAAAGTAGTAAAAACCAAAAAAGAAGTTAGGGTAGAAACAAGAAAATCAAACAGATCAAATAGGCAAGAAACTAGACAAGAAAACAGGGACAATAGAAGAAATAAAAGAATTGCAAATAGAACAGCAAGAAGAGCTAAAAGATAAATGGACAAAATATGGTCATGGCTTACTGGGAGCGTTGTCAAAGAAGTTGGCAGCGTTCTCGATAACCTTATAACAAGCAAAGAAGAAAAGCTACAAGCTAAACAAGCAATAGAAGTTATATTGCAAAAAGCTGAAGCAGATGCGCAAAGGGAAGTAACTAAAAGGTGGGAGTCAGATATGAAATCTGATTCTTTCTTATCAAAGAATATACGGCCTATGGTTCTTATATATCTAACAGTTATATTCACTGCCTGTGCTTTTTTTGATGGTAATATAGGGGAGTTTAAAGTAGCTGAAGAATACATACCTATATTTCAAACTCTATTGGTTACAACATACGGAGCTTACTTTGTAGGACGTTCTTATGAAAAGGCTAAATCAATAACAAGCAAAAACACGTAATAAGTAAAATAACGGAATATTAATATTAAATTTAATCAAAATGACAAAAAAAAGAACAAAAAAACAAGACGTGCCTGTAATAGGACAAAGATTTATTACATCTGATGAACTACTAAAAATTAAAGTAGCGATAGAACAGGTTAATAATATCCAAATGCAGATAGGTGGAATTGAAGCTCAAAAAAGTGATCTTATATCTTCAATGAAGGAAAAGGTTATGGAGCTAAACAAATTAAAGTCAGAACTAGAATCTAATTACGGAGATGTTGTTGTAGATCTATCTAATGGTGAAATAAAAGACAATGTACCTAATACGCAAGATTAGTATAGGACGAGATTATAAGAGTGACGCCATGCACTATTCTGTTGGACAGGAAGTGTATGGTGGTCATACTATAGATAGTATAATTGAAGAAGATAGTAAGTACTCAATATATATATCTAAAAAAGACGAGATATTGCCTTGGAAGGATTTTAATAAAAACATGGCAATTGCAATAGAGTATAATCTAGAGTATTAATGAAAGGCTACACCGATTTTGTTGTAGCACCCTCAGAAGGTAGATACGACAATAAGCTAAATATAGATGGAGTTGAATTGATACTTAATACTGAATTGCAAAACCACTCTTATGTATCTAGAGTAGGTTTAGTTATTTCTGAACCTTATTTTAATGACACAAGCATACGTAAAGGTGATTTAATAATATTACATCACAATGTGTTTAGAAGGTTTAGAGATATAAGAGGTAAGGAAAAGAACTCTCGAAGCTTTTATGAGGAAGACAAGTACTTTGTTCAACCAAATCAAATATTTGCTTTTAAAAATGATCAAGATTGGAAAGCTTGCAAGGGTTTTAATTTTGTTCAACCTATAAAAGAAACAAAAATGTTTTCTATTGATCTAGAAAAAGAAGGAATTGGTATATTAAAATATAAAGATCCAGAACTTAAGTCTATAGAAGTTGGTGATCTAGTTGGCTTTAAGCCAGGTGCAGAATACGAATTTATTGTGGAAGGCAAAAAAATGTATAGAGTGCCTACTAATCAAATCACAATAAAATATGAATATCAAGGAAACGAAGAGGAATATAATCCAAGCTGGGCAAAAAGCAGTGGAGGAATTGATAAAAGTAGCTAAGGAAGCTATTGTTGATTCTGATGATGATCTATCTGCGGACAAACTTAAAAACGCAGCAGCTACAAAAAAGTTAGCTATATTTGATGCTTTTGAAATACTAAATAGAATTCAAGCTGAAGAAGATATATTAAACGAAAAACCAAAAGAAGATCTTAAGGAAAACGTTTACAAAGGGTTTGCTGAAAAAAGAGCCAAGTAATGTATAAGCAAGATCTTTACTCAATAGTAACTCCTATAAAAAGGAATGTGTTATCTAAACGTAATAGTTTAAAAAACTGGAAATACGGTTATGATAAAGAAACTGATGTAATAGTTATCAGCAAAACAGGACAGATAGGAGAAATATATAATATACAAGGATTAAAAATAGCTTTACCAAAAGCCCCTAAAAAAATAATCAAAGGCGATAACTTATGGAAACCGGAAGAGTATCCTAAAGAATTAAAAAGAATACAGAGTATATTTGAATGGAAAGATTATTTAGATAGTTTCAAACAAAGGTGGGAGCCTTATATAGACGAACAATTTGAAAGAAGGGAAAAAGGTCACTGGTTTATTAATAATAATATTGAGACTTATATTACTGGTACTCATTACATGTACCTGCAATGGTCAAAAATTGATGTAGGATTACCCGATTTTAGAGAGTCCAATAGATTGTTCTATATATTCTGGGAAGCTTGCAAGGCTGATAGACGTTGTTATGGAATTTGCTATTTAAAGAACAGACGTTCTGGATTTTCATTTATGGCTTCCGGAGAAACTATTAATCAGGCTACGGTATCCAGTGATTCAAGATTTGGTATATTATCAAAGTCGGGGGCGGATGCTAAAAAAATGTTTACAGACAAGGTTGTACCTATATCCGTTAATTATCCTTTCTTCTTTAAGCCAATTCAAGATGGTATGGATAGACCAAAGCAAGAGCTAGCATATAGAGTGCCTGCTTCAAGGCTAACTAAAAGGTCTATACAAAAAACAGCTTCTGACGAATTGGTACTGGAAGGATTAGATACAACTATAGACTTTAAAAACACAGGTGATAACAGTTATGATGGTGAAAAACTAAAGTTATTAGTTCACGATGAAAGCGGTAAGTGGGAAAGACCTAATAATATACTTAATAACTGGGGCGTAACAAAAACGTGTTTAAGATTAGGTAGCAGAATTATAGGTAAGTGTATGATGGGATCAACATCGAACGCTTTAGACAAAGGCGGTAATAATTTTAAAAAGTTATATCAATCTTCGGATATAAATAAAAGAAACAAGAATGGTCAAACAAAATCTGGACTCTATAGTTTATTCATTCCTATGGAATGGAATTATGAGGGATTCATTGACAAGTACGGAATGCCCGTATTTGATACTCCAAAGATATCTTTAGAAGGTCCATACGGTGATCCTATTGAGGTTGGAGTGCTTGAGCACTGGCATAATGAAGCAGAAGGATTAAAAGGCGACCAGGACGGCTTAAATGAGCATTACAGGCAATTTCCAAGGACTACAGAACATGCTTTTCGTGATGAAACACAAAATAGCTTATATAACTTAGTAAAAATATATGAGCAAATAGATTATAATGAAGATCTAAAGCATACGGGAGTATTAACTCAAGGTAGCTTTAGTTGGGAAAACGGAATAAAAGACACAAAAGTTAAATTCACGCCAAACCCTCAGGGAAGATTTAATATCTCTTGGGTACCCGGGTTAAATTTGCAAAATAAGCAATATGTTAAGAACGGTTTTAAGTCGCCAGGCAATAGTCACATTGGTAGTTTTGGTTGTGATAGTTATGATATTAGTGGTACAACAGATGGCAGAGGATCTAAAGGAGCGCTTCATGGACTTACGAAATTCTCGATGGAAGATGCTCCTCCTAATACTTTTTTTCTAGAGTATTTAGCCAGACCTCAAACAGCTGAGATGTTTTTTGAAGATGTCCTTATGGCATTAGTTTTTTATGGCATGCCTATTTTATGTGAGAACAATAAACCTAGATTGTTGTATTATTTAAAACGAAGAGGATATAGAGGTTATTCTATGAATAGACCCGACAAAGTATGGAACAAACTGTCAAAGACAGAAAAAGAAATAGGTGGAATACCAAACTCCAGCGAAGATATAAAGCAAGCTCACGCTGCTGCAATTGAATCTTATATAGATAGACATGTAGGTATAAAAGAAGACGGCCAATACGGAGGAATGTATTTTAATACTACTCTCAATGATTGGGCTAAATTTGATATAAATAACAGGACCAAGTTTGATGCTGCTATAAGTTCAGGTTTAGCTATAATGGCTGTTAATAGGCATTTATATAGCCCTGCAGTGGATCAACCAAAGCAAAGGTTGAATTTAAAAATAAGCAAATATTCCAATGCTGGAAGTATTTCGAAATTAATAGAAAAATAAAAATATGGCTGAGTCAGTTATAACAAGTTTTTTTCCAAGCCAGATAGCTAGTGATTCTGAAAAGATGAGTCTAGACTATGGGACTAGAGTCGGCAGAGCAATAGAAAACGAATGGTTTCGTTCTGATAATGGTATCGGACGATTTAAAAGTAATCAAAACACTTTTCATAATTTAAGATTATACGCAAGGGGAGAGCAAGGAGTACAGAAATATAAAGACGAGCTTTCTATAAATGGAGATTTGTCTTATCTTAATCTAGATTGGAAACCTGTACCTATAATACCCAAGTTTGTGGATATACTAGTTAATGGTATATCTGAAAGAATGTTTGATATAAGAGCTTATTCTCAAGACCCTTATGGCGTAGATAAAAGAACTAAGTATATGGAATCTATACTTAGAGATATGCAAACAAAAGAATTAGGTGAGTATGTAGAGGCTGAGTTTGGTGTTAATTTATTTGAAAACAATCCAGAAGATTTACCTAAGAATCAAGAGGAACTTAATCTGCACATGCAACTTTCCTATAAGCAAGAAGTTGAACTAGCGGAAGAGCAAGCTATAAACACTTTACTTGACGGCAACAAGTATGACTTGACCAAGAAAAGATGCACCTACGATTTAGCTACAATAGGAATTGCTGCCGTAAAGAATGGGTTTACAAAATCAGAGGGAGCTACTATTGAATATGTTGATCCTGTTAATTTAGTGTGGTCATACACTGAGTCACCTTACTTTGATGACATATATTATGTAGGAGAAGTTAAAAGCGTGCATCTAAACGAATTAAAGAAACAGTTTCCGTGGTTAACTAATGATGATCTGAATGAAATATCCGGGCAATCGTATCAAAACAACGGGTTTTATGATAGAACATTAACTAATAATGACGAAGACGATTCTAATACTGTACAGGTATTATATTATAATTACAAAACATATTCCAACGAAGTATATAAAGTAAAAGAGTCTGCAACCGGAGCAGCTAAGTTAATACCTAAAACGGATGAGTTTAACCCTCCTGAAGAAATGTATGAGGAGTATGGTATACAAAAACTATCTAGATCTTTAGAGGTATTATATGAGGGCGTTAAAATATTAGGAGGTAAAACTTTGAAATGGGAGGTAGCCGCAAATATGATACGACCTAAAAGCGATTATACTAAGGTTAAAATGAATTATAGTATTGTAGCTCCTAGAATGTATAAAGGTAGAATAGAAAGTATTGTATCTCGCATCACAGGTTTTGCCGATATGATACAGCTTACTCATCTTAAGCTGCAACAAGTTTTATCTAGAATGGTACCAGACGGTGTTTATTTAGATGCTGACGGATTAGCTGAGGTTGATTTAGGTAATGGTACGAACTATAACCCGCAAGAAGCATTGAATATGTTTTTTCAAACAGGTTCTGTAATTGGTAGATCATTTACTCAAGATGGAGATATGAATCCCGGCAAAGTACCAATTCAAGAATTACAGTCTGGTTCAGGCGGCGCTAAGTTACAATCCCTTATTCAAACATATAATTATTATATGCAAATGATAAGAGACGTAACTGGGTTAAACGAAGCTAGAGACGGCAGTACTCCTGATGCTAGAGCGTTAGTAGGAGTACAAAAGTTGGCAGCAGCTAACTCTAACACAGCTACAAGACACATACTAGATGCCACTTTATTTTTAGCAAAAGATTTATGCGAAAACTTATCACTTAGAATATCCGATATATTAGAGTATTCACCTACAAGAGAAGCTTTTATACATAAAATAGGTAATCAGAATGTAGCTGTGTTACAAGAAATGAGTGAATTGTATTTATACGATTTTGGAATATTTGTAGACCTACAACCAGACGAAGAGCAAAAAGCTGTGTTAGAAAATAACATACAAACAGCATTGCAAGCGGGATTAATAGATTTGACAGATGCTATCGACATAAGGGAAATACAAAACATAAAACTAGCTAACCAGCTTTTAAAAATCAAAAGAGTTGAGAAACAAGAAAGAGAGCAACAGCTACAACAACAAAATATTCAAGCACAGTCTCAAGCTAACGCTCAGGCTACCCAGGTTGCTGCTCAAGCTGAAGTACAAAAGCAACAAGCACTAATGCAGCAGAAAATGGAGCTAGAGCAAATGAAAGCTAAAATAGATCTAGACAAAATGCAAGCTGAAATAAATGCTAAAAAAGAATTGATGAATCTTGAATTTCAGATGAACATGCAACTTAAAGGTCTAGAAACTCAAGGAAAAAAACAAGAAGCAGACAGCAGGGAAGATCGTAAAGACGAAAGAACTAAGATACAAGCAACTCAACAAAGCGAACTAATAAATCAAAGACAAAACGACACCATGCCTAAGAACTTTGAATCCGCTGGAAACGATGTCCTTAACGGTAACTTCAACTTAGGATCTGGTGATCCTAGGTAATAATAATAGTAATAATTATATAATATTTTATCATGGAAGAAGAAGTAAAAACCGAGGTTGAAAATACGGAAGTAGAACAGCCTCAAAAAGTATCTCCTATAACACAGGAGGACAATGGATTAATAAAAGTTGACTTAAGCCAACTAAGTAAAGCAGAGGCTAAGGAAACCGATGCCTCCGTTGCACAATCCCTTGAGCAACCAGCGGAACAGTCGGTTAGCGAAGAAGTAGTTCAAGAAGAGTCTCAATCAATTTTACAGGAAATAACAAACGAAGAAGTTGAAGAGAAAGTAGAAGAAGTACAAGAACAGGTAGAGCAAGCAATCGCGACTCAAGAGCCTGGAGTAGATTTACCTGAAAACATTCAAAAAGTAGTTGACTTTATTAATGATACAGGAGGAAGTTTAAAAGATTATGTTAATCTTAATACAGATTATAGCTCTCTTAACGAAGATCAATTACTAAGAGAGTATTACGAAAACACAAAACCTCATTTAGATTCAGAAGAAATAGGATTTGTCATGGAAGACAAGTTTTATTTTGACGAAGATATGGACGAGGAAAGAGATATACGTAGAAAAAAATTAGCTAGGAAAGAAGAATTAGCTAAAGCTAAAAATCACTTAGAGGGTTTAAAAGGTAAGTACTACGAAGAAATAAAAGCTGGGTCACGGTTAAGCCCAGAACAAAAAAAGGCGGTTGATTTTTTCGATCGTTATAACCAAGATAGTGAGAAGTTGACAGTAGATAGAGAAAGACAAACATCTATATTTAATGACAAAACTGAAAAACTATTTTCTAATGAATTCAAAGGTTTTGATTTCGAGGTTGGAGAAAAGAAATTTAGGTATAAAGTCAATGATGTAGAGGGAGTGAAGTCTAAGCAAGGAGACATTTCAAATTTCGTTAAGAAGTTCTTAAACGACAAAAATGAAATGGCAGATGCTAAAGGATATCACAAGTCTTTATTTACAGCAATGAATCCCGATGCAATTGCAAACCACTTTTATGAACAAGGTAAAGCGGATGCAATGAAAACAAGTATAGAAAAATCTAAAAACATCGATATGAGCCCAAGGGGTACTCACGAAAATGTTAAGCCACCTAACGGATGGTCGGTTAAATCTGTACCAGGGAAATTTGAGTCAGCTACGAAGCTTAGAATTAAAAAAAGAAAATAATAATTACTAAACTTTACAAATAATGGCAAATGGATCATTTTCTGGGAGTGCAGCGGCATTAGCGCACTTAACGCCCAGACCAACACAAACGTTGTTTAACGACAACTACCTGGCCCTAGGGGACATGGATTTTACACAACAATTTTTACCAGAAGTATACGAGAAAGAAGTAGAGCGCTACGGAAACCGTACTATCTCTGGGTTCTTACGTATGGTAGGAGCTGAAATGCCTATGGCATCTGATCAAGTAGTATGGTCTGAGCAAGGGCGTTTACATATTGCTTATGACGATGTTACTGTTGTAGATGCAACTTCAATTACTATTCCTGCTGTAGGCGGAGCTAGTAAAAACTTAATTGGACCTGGAGATACTATCGTTATCGCTGATTCTACTGGACTAACAGTTGAAAAAGCATACGTAAGTGCTGTAGCTGTTGCAGGAAGTGGAGTAGCTACTTTAACAATAGCAGGATATGCAGGAAACATTACGGTTACTGGTACTTCAAACGTAAAAGTATTCGTATATGGATCTGAGTATGCAAAAGGAACATCAAATGCAGGAACTTCTGTTGATGCAGCTTTCGAGCAATTTAGCAACAAACCAATCATTTTACGTAACAAATACGCTGTTAGCGGATCTGATACAGCACAAATTGGATGGGTAGAAGTAACTACTGAAGCTGGAACTTCTGGATACTTATGGTATTTAAAGTCTGAGCATGAGTCACGTATTCGTTTCGAAGATCACTTAGAAATGTCTATGATTGAAGCTGAAAAAGCTGCAAATGCAATCACACCAGCTGCTGGATTAGGAGGAGGAACTGAAATTACAGGCTCTGACGGACTATTCGCTGCACTAGAAAACAGAGGTCTTGTTTACACAGATGCTGATTTCGGATCCGGAACAGATTTAGGATTAAGCGATTTTGACGCTATCTTAGGTGAGCTTGATAAGCAAGGAGCTATCGAAGAGAATATGTTATTCTTAGATCGTTCAACTTCTTTAGGTATTGACAATATGTTAGCTGCTCAAAACTCTTACGGAACTGGAGGAACATCTTACGGTGTATTCGAAAATTCAGAAGACATGGCACTTAACTTAGGATTCAGTGGATTCCGTAGAGGATCTTACGATTTCTACAAGACAGACTGGAAATACTTAAACGATGCTACAACTAGAGGATTAGTTGGGGATATCGAAGGTGTAGTTGTTCCTGCTGGAACTTCAACAGTTTACGATCAAATGTTAGGTAAAAACATTTCAAGACCTTTCTTACATATCCGTTACAGAGCTTCTGAAGCAGATGATAGAAAAATGAAGTCTTGGATCACAGGATCTGTAGGTGGAAACTTTACAAGTGACGAAGATGCAATGAACGTTCATTTCTTATCAGAAAGATGTTTATGTGTACAAGCCGCAAACAACTTCATTTTATTGAAGAATACATAATTAATTTATTAGTGCGCCGGGGATCATTGGTCCCTGGCCACTATTTTTATCAATCTTATAATATTATATCATGCCAAATAAAAAAGTACAACCTAAAAAAGCGGTTGCAAAACAAGTAGACTTAGAAGAGTCTATAGAAGAAGTAGTAAAAACAAGTGAACCAACCGAAACTACAAAAGATTGGAAACACTTGAAATCACCAGAACCAGTAAAACCAAAATGGGAATACAGGGATAGAACTTATGTTTTAAAAACCGGTAAATCTCCTCTTTTATATACGTTGCCCTCAAAGCATTCTCAAAGAAAACCGTTATTGTGGTTTGACGAAGAAAAAGGATATCAAAGAGAATTACGTTATGCTACAAATCAGAAGTCTCCTTTTGTAGACGAACAAAAAGGTACTGTGACATTAGGTAGAATAGCTATGAGGAATGGAATGGTTAAAGTAAAGAAAGAAGATGTATCTTTACAAAAATTACTATCTTTATATCATCCTTTAAGGGATAAAATATATTACGAATTTGATCCAGTAAAAGTTTCTGTAAATGAATTAGATTGGATTGAATTAGAATTAGAAGCATTGACTATAGCTAAAAGCATGGATATTGACATGGGAGAAGCTATATTAAGAGCTGAATACGGAAGCGAAGTTAATAACTTATCGTCTAGCGAACTAAAGAGAGATCTTATGATATTTGCTAAAAGACAGCCGGCTTTATTCATAGAGCTAGCTAACGACGACAATGTTCAATTACGAAATGTCGGTATTAAAGCTGTAGAAGCTAAAATAATTGCATTATCAGTCGATCAAAGAACGTTCACTTACGGCGAAGGAAACAGAAAGTTAATGACTGTACCTTTTGACGAACACCCATATAGTGCTTTAGCTGCATTCTTCAAGACAGATGAAGGAATGGAAGTATATAAAGCAATACTAAAAAGACTTTACTAAGTCACCTTTATAGTAGATAGGCTGCTTAACGGTGGCCTAACTATTATAATAATAAAAAAAGACACATGAGCGTAAATATAAATACTGTTTATCAACGGGTATCAGCGATACTTAATAAAGAACAACGAGGGTATGTTACGCCTCAAGAATTTAATCTGTTTGCTAATCAAGCTCAGCTAGATTTATTTGAGCAGTACTTCTACGATATTAATCAATTTGGTAGAATACCTGGCAACGAAACAGAATATTCAGATATGATAGAGCTTCTTGAAAAGAAGTTATCTATATTTGAAACGGTTGGCATTCTTACTGCTAACTCTGGTAAATTTCAATTACCTATAGATATATACCAATTAGGAGCTGTTTTATATAACAATATAGAAGTAGAGCGAGTTACACCTAAAGAATGGATATACATAAATCAATCTCCTTTAACAAAACCAACAGACACAAGGCCTATATATAAAACAAGCGGCACAAATCTTATAGAGGTAAAAGGTACTCTTTTACTTACTACAGGGGTAAGTGCTCAATATGTTAGAAAACCCGCTTCAGTATTGTGGGCACACGAAACTATATTTAACGAGCCTCTTTACGATCCAACTAATAGTATTAATTTTGAATTAGATGTTGCTGAAGAAACTGAGCTAGTAATTAAAATACTAGAATTATGTGGAATATTAATAAAAGACTTAAGCTTATACCAAGTTTTTGATAAAGAAGATCAAGAAACAATACAACAACAAAAATCATAATACATGGGCTTAATAACACAAACTGACGAACAATATTACTTAGGTCCTGATGGTCAATGGAATAGCTTTGACGAAAATTATGGAGACTATCAATTCACTGCTATAGGAGATATTATAAATAACTTTATGATTTCTTATGTAGGTTTGGAAAAAAACATATCTAAAGTAAAAAGAACTGAGGTAGCTTTTCACGCTCAAAGAGGGTTACAAGAATTTAGCTTTGATATATTGCCTTCTATGAAATCCGCAGAGATTGAAATAGGGCCAACCTTAAACTACATATTACCTATAGACTACGTAAACTATGTAAAATTAGTTTGGGTGGACTCTAAGGGCATAGAACGCATTATATACCCAACCAGTAAGACCTCTAATCCGTTGCCTATACTACAAGATGATGAATTTGAATATTTATTTGATGAGCAGAGTGGGGAAATATTAACAGCTGAAGAATCTGAAACAAGGAGAAAATTTCAAAAACAAAGAACAAACACTAGCGACCTTGAAGAACTAGAGGACAACTTAAACCAAGGAGGATTTGGAAGAAGATATGGGCTTTCTCCTGAACAAGCACAAACAAACGGGGTATTTTATATAGATCAGTTAGCCGGAATTATATATTTTGATTCTAGTTTTGTAGGCAAAATAGTTACATTAAAATACATATCAGACGGATTAGCTACTGATGAGGAAATGGTGGTGCACAAGTTTGCAGAAGAAGCTTTGTATAAGTATATAGCTTTTGCAATTCTTTCTACAAGAGCTAATACCCCTGAGTATTTAGTAGCTCGCTACAAAAGAGAACTAGCTGCTGCAAGAAGAAATGCTAAATTAAGATTATCAAATATAAAGATAGAGGAGATTACTCAAGTTATGCGTAATAAATCTAAAATCATAAAACACTAATATATGCCAGAGTTTGTACATGTTTTCCAGTCTGGAAGAATGAACAAAGATCTTGATGAAAGACTTGTTCCAAATGGTGAATACCGAGATGCTTTAAATTTAGATTTAGCAAACTCAGATAATGGCAATGCGGGTTCTTTAAAGAATGTCCGAGGGAACAGTCAATTAAGGGGCAAGCCTCAATGGAATAATAACTATATAGATTCCTTAACTAATGCAAAATGTATAGGTTCTTTTGTTGATGATAAGTCAGATAAAATTTATTGGTTTATAACTTCTACAGAAGCTGACTGTATTGCTGAATACAGATTTGCAGGCGGACAAATAAGGCCAGTTATAGTCGACACTAACAACGTTCTAAACTTTTCTACACAGAACTTAATTACAGGTATAAATATAATAGACAATTTATTATTCTGGACAGATAACAATTCTGAGCCAAAAACAATAAATATTGACAAGTTTAAACGAGGATCTGTAAACTTTGTAACACACACTAAAATACCAGCCTACGATAGTGCAAGCCAAACTTACAGTGCTAATTTAACGGGTAGACCTGATTTTATTGAAGCAGATGTAACGGTTATTAAGAAATCACCACTTACAGCGCTTACATTAGACATGTCCGCTAGCTCAAGAGGTGACAGCCCCGGGACAGGAACAAATCTGGTTACTTATGGTGTGTATAATCCAGGAACTTTAGAAAAAAGAATAAACTTTACCTATGCTCCTGACTCTACTGTTCCGCTAATTAGGGAATCCTTGCCAACCCGATACGATTGGCAAACTAATATCGATGGAGATGCTACTTATTACAATAGTTCTAGTTTAAACGGGTGGGATGGTTATTTGTCTCTGAACTTTCAAAATTCATCTTTACCTCTAAATACTTGGAGAGTAGGAGATACTGTTATTTTAACATTTGACTCAAGCGACGTGTCTTTTACGGATCAAGAATACAGTGTATCTATTAGATTAGTCCAGGATTTTACAGGAATAGGGCTTTGGTGGAAGGCTGAAATACAAGCTATATCTTCGGACATAGGTACTTTTGATGACGGGAGCGGAGGCATAACAGAGTTAACGTGGGAGGCGCTATTACAAGAGGAAGATGCAATGTTTGAAGACGTATTTCCTAGGTTTGCTTATAGATGGAAATATATAGATAATGAGTACTCTACATTTTCTCCATTTTCAGAAGTTGCATTTTTAGGAGGTGAATTTAGCTACGAGTCCAGAGAAGGGTATAATATTGGGATGATAAACAATATTCGTAAGCTTATACTAAAGGATATAGAATGGGGAAATGATAGTGTTGAGGAAGTTGATATACTTTATAAAGAATCAAACAGTTCAGCTGTATATGTTGTTGATACTTTATTAAAAAACGAATCTTACGATACATCAGGCGCTTTAATAACTGAGTTTGAAGTTCAAACAGAATTGATAGGAGCGTTAGTAGAAAGTAATCAAATACTAAGACCTTGGGATAATGTGCCTAGAAAAGCTCAAGCTCAAGAAATGATAGGCAACAGGATAGTGTATGGCAATTATTTGCAAAATTACAACGTACCTACTACTCAACTAAGCTTAAGTTCTATATCTAACGAATACAATCCTAATAACATTGGTAAGCCTTTGCTTTCTGTTAAATCAATGAGAACTTATCAAGCCGGAATTGTTTACATAGACAAATACGGTAGAGAAACTCCTGTTTTTACAAACAAAGAAGCAGGAACGCAATTAAGGATCGCTTCATCTAGTAGCTTTAATAGGCTTATAGCGCAACCTACAAACGATCCTCCGTCGTTTGCAACACATTATAAGGTGTTTTTAAAAGAAACTTCTAACGAATACTATAATTTAGCATTAGACAGATACTACGACGCCGAAGACGGTAATGTTTGGCTTTCTTTTCCTTCTTCGGAAAGAAATAAAATATCAGAAGAGTCCTACTTAATAGCGAAAAAGCAACACGACAACAATATACCTATACCTAAGACTACTCGGTATAGGGTTATGTCTATATCTAATGAAGCTCCGGATTTTATAAAAACCGTAGGTTTATCATTAGGTACTGAAAACGTAGTAAGTCAATCCTCTATGGAAGTAGGCTCTCTAGGCTTTGCTTTTATAGGCCCAAACCCTAGTACAAACCCTCAGTTTGCTCCAAATTTTGCGGGTAATAAAGTTGTTTTTGCGGTAGGTAACTTTACTTCAGATGAATACGATGTTCAAGATTATAAGGTTGTTAGTCAACCCACCGACTCAACAACTCTTTACGAGCTATCTTTAGACAGAGGAATAGGAGCAGATGCTGCGTTTTTAGCAAATGTATCAGTAGGATCTAATTTTTCTATAAGAATAATAGGAGATAAAGAGGAAACAAAACCAGAATATCAAGGTAGATTTTTTGTAAAAATACCTAGAGACATTGAATTTGATGCGAATATAATGAAATCATTTCAAGCTCTGGATCCTGAATATTCTATATTAGGTAGTATTTCTTTTACATTATCTAATAATGGAAATCTAGGGGAAGTCGGGCCTGGCAGAAACTTCCAATTTGGGTATTACTGGATTGACTGGGGAAATAACTATTCAACTTCAGGATCGGGAAATAATAATGGTACTACTAGATTTCATTATGTTGCAGGGAAGGGAGTTTGGATGGATGGAGAACGTGTAACTGGAGGTGCGCCTAATCCCCCTGGGGGACCTATAGGAGGCCTTATTAACAATCCCGGGGGAGTGCTACCAGGGCAATACGATTTTTTTCAAAATTTTGGTCCTATAACAAATGGTAGCGAATACTTTGGGTATAGTTATGTCGGAATAAAAGGAGATGGAGACAATGTTCCACCTAAATATATTGACTCTATGTCAGGCGCTGCGCCCGGACCTTTAGGTCCAATTGTTATTCCAGGTAGTTATAAAACAAGTAGACCAGTATCTCCAAATGGTTTTCTAGCAACAGGAAATTCTGTTAGGTTTCTGCACGAGCCAGATGGGGTGGTGTCGGAAATTTATACAATAGAGGAGGCTTATGGATTTTGGCATAAAAGAGGTGAAACTAACGAGGGTGAAACTCGTAACTTTTCCTATACAGTACTGTACAGATTAGATAGACCTGTATTATGGCAATATGCGCCAGGTTTTAATGGCAATTCTTCATACACAGATCATCTATCAGCTGCTGCAGATATAGTGATACAAGCTGTAAAACCAGTGGTGCCAAAAGGAGAAAGACTTCTTACATCTAATAACCCCGCTATATTTGAAACGGAACCTAAAGAAGCGGTAGATCTTGATTTATACTATCAAGCTAGTGATTCTTTAGCTATAGCAAACTACAACAATCCTGTTGAATTAAAATGGTATAACTGTTTTAGTTATGGTAACGGAGTAGAATCAAATAGGATTAGAGATGATTATAACGCAGTTACTATAGACAAAGGAGCTACGGTATCATCTATATTAGCGGACCCATACGGTGAAGAAAGAAAAGGTAGTGGATTTATATTTTCACAAATATATAATTCTACATCGGGTATAAATAGATTAAACCAATTTATACAAGCCCAACCTATTACAAAAGATCTTAATCCTGTATATGGAACTATACAAAAGCTACACGCTAGAGACACTGATCTTATAACATTATGTGAAGACAAATGCTTTAGAGTATTAGCTAATAAGGATGCTTTATTTAATGCAGATGGCAATTCAAATATAACATCTAACAACAATGTTTTAGGGCAAGCAACTCCTTATGCTGGTGAATTTGGTATATCTAAAAACCCAGAATCTTTTGCAGACTATGGCTTTAGATTATACTTTACAGATAAGAACAGAGGAACAGTTCTAAGATTGTCTAGAGACGGTTTGACGGAAATATCTAACAAAGGAATGGGTGATTTCTTTGCAGATGTTTTAAAACTCAATGGTACTTTACTAGGAACTTACGATGCTGATAACGGATTATATAATTTAAGCTTACCTACACTAGGTTCCGAGTGGAACACTAAGCTTAACCCTATTCAATCGGATAACTTGTCTACAGCTTGCGAGGATAATGAGCAAAATCCACCAGCTACAGAAGATTATGTGCATACTACAGTTTCTTTTAAAGAGTCTGTAGACGGATGGACTAGTAGAAAATCTTTTATGCCAGAATCAGGTGTTTCTTTAAACGATAGATATTTTACATTTAAAGAAGGATTGATATGGGCTCATGGTGAAAATCTTTTATACAACAACTTTTACGGAGAACAGTATGTAAGTTCTTTTAATGTTCTTGTAAATGACTCTCCTAATATAGTTAAAGGTTATACAGCATTAAATTACTCCGGTACTAAATCAAGAGAGTTAGAATACGAAAAAAACAATACTGATGAATGGTATTCTATAGCTGAAGTTAATGCGGAAGGATGGCGACCTACATCTACTAGAATTAAAAACGCAGGGTGGTATGTAAATTATGTTAGAACAAACTTAGAAGCAGGGGAGATAAAAGAGTTTGAAAATAAAGAAGGCAAGTATTTTAATTACATAAAAACACTAGCGGTATGTGGGGAAGCTTTTGGTTTAGGCTATTCTACAGAAACAACTTCTGATCCACAAAACTATTTATTAACTACTTTTATAGATTTTAATTGCAGTAACACTGGTTCTTCTACAGACCCAGACGAAGAATTAAGGCTATGGACTGATTGGGACCAAATTGTAGGCGTAAACGATATAACGATTGCTACTCAATCTGATCCTCAAACAGCAAAATGTATAATAGAAGGATTTTACGATACATCAAGCGATTACACTAATATTGCTAAAGACGGAATTGAATTTAAGTATTTTGCAATAGCTGGATTAGTAGTAGGCACACAATTATATGATTATAACACCGAACAGCCTTTAACGACGGCTGGATTAGGTTTATACGTACCTCCAACGACTCGTGTGGTAATTCCTAACGACGCAGCTTTAGATAGCAATAACACTTCGGTTAATGTGCCTGACAATTACGATATTATAGTTTACAATTCTAGTGGAATTATAACGCAGATAGTACAGTACAATACTTTATTAGCTGCTTGTGGTAGTGATGATATTCCTTTAAACTATGATGGAGCACTTTTTCTTTCTGGGCAAACAGTTATTAACACCTCTACTGGAACTTCAACTGTATATGGGCCATATAATGGTTATTGGCCATGCCCGCAAGTATATAGCCTAGGTGCACTCTCAAGTTTAGGTAGCAATGGAGCAATAACTTATCAATCAGTTGAATTATATAAATTAGCAAGTGATTCATTTACAAGTATAGGAACACAATTATATACAGACCCAGCAGGACAAAACGCGGCTACAGCGGGATCTTCTAGAGGATTCTTAGTTAATCCCACCGAAAGTGGACTACCCTTGCCTTACACTGACTTTAAACTTAGCGGGTTTTATCAATCGAACCCTCAGTTTTATTGGATTAGTATAGATGCCGCGGGTCAAGTCACACAGGCAACATTATGGGATGATACCGCGTGTGTTTAATAAATAAAAATTAAAAAAAATGGCAGAAGATTCATCATTAGAATTCAATTATACCGCTACCGTAGTACAATATACTATATTAGAAGGAACTAATATTTCTAGTCAGCATCCTACGGCGGTTATAAAAATAACAGCAAACACGGGATACACAGTAACAGCTGGGGACTTTTCCTGGAATGGACCCTTAGCGGGAATTACTAGCGTAGCTTTTACTCAAGATGGTTTATTTGTTTTATGCACAGTTACATACGATACATCGTTAGTAATGCCCGCGGCTAATCTTAATTTAGGATTATGTATAATAGGTGATGCAGTCTTAGACGGTGTAACTGTAGCTGGAACATTGACAAGCGCTGTTGACGTTAGTGTAACAACTACCACTCCTTCTGAAACAGACACAGCATACAGTGCTTCAGGAGCAGAAGGTGGAACTTCATCAGTATTATTTACTAGAACTTATTCAGCTCCTTCAGGATTTTATTGGTCAGCAACTCCTAGCATACAATTAACAACCGGAAACTTAGGGCAATACAATATTACTCAAACGCCTACATATACGGCTGCTAATGAACTTATAGCTATAACCTACTCTGTAACTTACATATTTACTAGTGGTAATGTATCCGGCGATAAGTTTGATATAAACGTGCCTAAAGTTGCTCAAATATTAACGCCAGCAACAGGGGTTACATCGTTTACTGGGCCAACTACGGGAGTACAAGCTAGCGGAACTAATTACATAATGACAGTACAAGGGGCAGTTGGGGCTACGTATAGCATTTCTATGAGTGATGGAACTACTTCTACAGCTGTAGCAACTAATGCTGTTATGGGAACTAGTGGTAATGCACAACATAATTTTATAATTGTACCTAATACAGGCACTTCAGATATAACGTGGACAGCCACTATATCCGGAGATATAGAGTCGGGAGTTTCAACAACCATAACGTTTATTCAACTATTTCCCGTTGTTACTTGTGGAGGAGTATTAGCTGACGCTCCTGTTAACGCAATTACAGATTATTCTATTAACTTGAACTCTTCTGGCGGAATACTTACTTTCCTAGTTAAAGCAGGTGTAGCTACTAAATTTGAAATAATACACGGAACCGCTGCTGGCACTAAAAAAGCTACTTCCGGAATTATCGCCAGTGGATTAAGTAACGCCGGTCCTTTCGACAATTTAACTGGAACTGAACCATCTAATACTCTACCCACTGATGTCCAAGCAGGAGGAGGGAGTGGTCGTATAGATCAATATATATATAATCCGCAAGATCCTAACAAACAATCAACTAGACAAGGTGACTTTGCCACTGATACCAGTTTTGAAATTCTAAATATGACCGTAGCAGGAGCAGAAACTTATCATCAAGTTTTATGGTGGGAATACACAGCGGGTGATTACACCACTAATGCTAACGCAACCTTAAGAGTAACTAATTCGAATGTACCGGGAACTATAGCGGCTAAAATATATCAAACATGCTGCCCCGACAATGTTTGTACAACACCCTAAATAAATAAACTATGGCAGCAGCTCCTGTACCTATACAAATAAATTTTCCTAATTACTTACCCGTAGGTTTAGATCTACACGACATAGTATACTATTTAGATACCTCCGAAAACGAGCATGTTAGAATGGGACCTGTAACTTCTATAGTTAACAACGAGAATACTAATGTGTATTATATAATAGTAAACGCTTCTCCTGGAGTAGCTCCGCCTAATACCGAGGATTTTATTTATTATAAAAAGAATCCTATAGGCTATGTAAGTTCTTTGAAGGGATATTTTGCGGAAGCACAATTTATAAACACTCAAACTAAGTATGCGGAATTGTTTTCAGTTGGAGCTGAGGTATTTGAGAGCAGTAAATAACGTGTAATAATACAATATAAAACATAAATTATGATAGGAGCAGCAATGGGTGCCCTAGGTGGATTAACAAAAATAGCCGGGGGAATTATAGGATCTAAAAAAAGAAAGCAAGAGCAAAGAGATGCTCAGAAGAATATGAACATGAGAATGGCACAGTTTGAAATGGCTGATACTTCTAATGTATATAAAGACATGGAAAATACCATGGAAGATTTAACTGTTAACACACAGCAAGCTGACTTTCAAGCTCAACAAGCAAATCAAGGTATTGCAAATACTATGAATTCGATGCAAGGTGCAGCTGGCGGAAGTGGTATTGCAGCAATGGCTCAAGCAATGGCGGGACAACAAGCTCAGAACATGCAGCAAGCTAGTGTATCTATAGGGCAGCAAGAACAAGCCAATCAAATGGCAGAAAGGAATATGGCTAGCCAATTACAAACACAAGAAGCTGCAGGTGAACTACAATCAAGGGCTGCTGAAAAAGAAAAAACAGATACATTACTGGGTATGTCTCAAAATAGATTAGGCGCAGCTAATCAGGCTATGGAAGCGCAAAAGCAAGCTATAATAGGTGGAGTTGGAGATATGGCAGCTGGAGCAGCTGGAATGAGTGGTATAGCTAGTAAGGTGCCTGATTTTATACAAGACGCATAATAAAAAGATATGGCAAATTCAGATTTAATAAAAGGAGCGGCAAAAGTATACGCTAGTCAAACGGGAGACATGGGAGCTTCATTTTCTAAAAGTTTAGAGAAGGGGGCCGCTAGACTACGAGCGATTAGCGATAATAAAAAACGAGAGAAAGAAGTTATTAATAATAAAACGGCTAATTTTATAAATCGTTTAAACTCAACTGTAGATGTAACCAATTTAAACGGATCTCAACAGCAAGCAGTAACTGACTTCCTTGTTAAAGGTAGAAATGAATATGCAGGATTAGCTAGTCGTATGGCTAAAATGGAACCAAGTAGTGCAGGCTATATGGATTCTGTAAGCAGAATGAATGACATACAAATGAGTTTTCAAACTTTAGCAGGGAACATTAAAATGTATAAAAAAGACAGAGTGTCTTTTATAGAAGATTTTGACAATGACATGCTATCTGAAGGTAACGAAGTAGGAACTTTAGGAGAAGTTTCTAATATATATACAGAAGGTAGCAACTTTAGTGTTGCTCAAGGAGGTGGATTAGAATTTTTTGATGAAGCATCCGGGCTTAGTAAAAACTATTCGGATATTAAAAAACCATTCTTAAAAGATTTCGCAGCTGCTGATAATATAATACAGATGAACCAGTCGTTATATGCTTCAGGGAAAGAATTAACAGGTGCTAGAAGGAATATGATCCAGCAAAAACTAAAGAACCTAATAGGCAAAGGAGGTAGAGATACTCTTATGTCTTTAGCTTCCGATGATTTCATTATGGAAGGTGGATTAGGATTACAAGATCCTATGCTGTTCGAACCTGAAAATCAAGATGCTTTAAAGCAAGCTGTATTAGATGGTTACATGAACGTATTAGATGCTTCAGCTAAACAAGGTGCAGCGGATAAAGCCCCTAAAGCAAGTAGTAATAAAGGATTAGGCTTTACTAAGTCTGTCGAAAGTGAAATAAGGAGCGCAGGTCCCGTGCTAGAGGATGCTGAAGCATTTGTGAATATGTCAGGAGATTTACAAGGCATGGTTAATACATTAAACTTTAAAAATCCAGGGTCTAGGCCTTACATGGGAATAGATGAGTTTAAGCAACTAGCTAAAGAAAACCAAGAAGATTTTGATGAGGCTGCTTTTGATGAAAAGTATAAAGGAATAAGTTTATTAAAATTTGATGGCGGTGCATCTAGGCCTTTACCTATAGATATTAATAATCCTAAAGAATTGTTTAAACTATACCTAAGTGTATCTGGATTAGGAGATCAAGCCTCTAATTACTTCATATCAAACTTTGACATATCTAACTCTAACGAGGGGGGTTCAACATCTAAATATAATAAATAAAATATGAACGAAGAAGCATTAAACGACTCGTTTAACCTATTTGCTAGCCAAGGCTATAATGGCTCAATAGAGGATTATAAAGAACTTATGGTGTCTAATAAAGACGCTAGGGCTGATTCTTACAACCTGTTTACAGGTCAAGGATATAACGGAACTGACACTGATTTTAATGACCTTATAGGCGTAAGTGGGCAAGTTACACTTACAGATGATGAAGTGGGAAAGACAAACGACTCTGCGAATGCGGATCCAAGTGCGGAGTCAAACGTTACGGATTCAACATCGGAAAATGGTTCTTCGGTATCTCAAGAAAAAGATACTGCCGTTGAAAGATTATTTGGTAAAAATTTTATTACAGATTTTGCAGGAGATTTATACAGGTCGGCCGCATCCGGTTGGACTCAAGGTGAGTCTTTAGATTCAGCAATGGATATATTTAACGACGGTAAGAACATGACTGAGGATCAGTATGTTGAGTTTGTTAATCAATCCAGAGCAATGGAAAATGCTGGTCAAACGGATGAAATGATAGATTTTAGCGAACAGTACGCTAAAGATAAAAAAGAGTATGGAAGTGTAGGGGCGTTTTTTACAAGCTGGTGGAAAAATCCAACAGTAATGACTCAATATACCGTGCAATCATTATCAAACATGGCTTCTAGCGCGATGAATAGTGATGATGCTGCATTAATAGCCGCTGGAGGTGCTACTCTAGGGGCTGCTGTTGGAACTGCTGCAACACCTATAGGAACCGTAATAGGTGGACTTGCTGGGGGTATGGGGGCTTTATCAGGAACTATGGAGGTTGGTTTTACTACCGCTCAATTACTACAAGAGGCGGCTGTTGAAGCAGGTAAAGATTGGAACACTATGTCCGATACCGAAAGAATAGATTGGACTAAAGAAGTTGTAAACAACAAAGATCTTTATGATGATCTAACAAATAAAGCTTTAAAAAGAGGTATTGCTATTGGCGCTATTGATGCTGTTACCGGAGTACTATCAGGAGGAGCTGGAAATTTAGCTAGAAAAACTGTATCAACCACCGCTAGGAGCGCTATGGCTGGAGCTGCTGAAGTTGCTGCTGTTGCCGCTACTGAAACCACTGGTGGATTAGCTAGTGAAATAGCTGGACAATTAGCTGCTGATCAGGAATTAAACGCTCAGGAAATACTTACAGAAGGATTTGCGGATAAAACATTTACAATAATAAACGTAGCTCAAGGTGGTTTAAAAGCTCCTAAATATACATTAGCAGGTGAAAAAATGAATGGCAAAAGATTTAGGGAAGCTGTTCAAATTATGGACGATGCTACTATTGCTACAGCCGAACTTGAAATATCTAATGATCCTTTAATGGAAAAGATAATTCTAAACAGAAAAACCGACATAAAAATAGATCAAGAGATAGATGCTACTATAAGCGGAGTTGATGATAGAGCTGAAATAATTAAGCTGCAGAAAAAACTAAACAAATTAAAAGGCAATGATAGTGTAACCGCAAAGAATACTAGGTCTGAATTAACTTCTCAAATAACTGAAATACAGGATAAGTATAAAGGATCTGAAGTCGATGTAACTATTAAACAACGCCAAGAAGCTGTAGCTAAAGCAGTTGACACTAAATTTGAAGAGAACTTTAATAAATACTACAAAGGAGCTAAAAAAGCGGCTAAAGACTTGGGCTTTAAGCAAGGTCCTAAAATTTACAAAACAACTAAGGGGTACGAAAAAGCCATAGCTGCCAAATTTAAATTTGACTCGTTTGATAAATATATAGAAGCTGTAGCTAAAGATAAAAACATATCTATTGAAAAGGCTGCTAAAATATCAAGAGGATCCGATGGGGTATTCTTAGGTGAAGGCACCATGTTTATTGATAAACAAAAAGCTAAAGAAGTAGGTGCTATTTCGGGGGCTTCACACGAACTATTACACCCTGTATTTAATGCTGCAATTGGGAGCGCTAATGCTCAAGGTAAAATAGTTAAAGAGTTTAAGAAAGCAATGACTTCCAAGCAAAAAAGATTTGTTAGGAATAAACTTAAAGCTAATGTAAAACCAGAAAACTGGAATACAGAATACTTAAATTACTTTTCTGATGCAATATTAAAAGGAGAAATTAATTACGACAAAACTTTATTTGAAAAACTAAAAGACATTGTTCTTGGAATACTTAAAGGAGCTGGGTTTGATAATGTTTCTTTTGATAGTGGAAGAGAAGTATATAACTTTTTAAAAGAATACAATACTAGCTTAAAAGAAACTGGACAAGTAAGTGAAAAAGCAGTTGAAGCTATTAAAACTGCTGAAACAAAACGTACTACCAAGCTTAGAAAGGAAAATTCTAATGCTCCAGAAGTAAAAGCTGCTACTGTTAGCAGAGTAGGAGATATACAAAAATCTGTTAATCAAGAAATATTAGATTTAACAGACGCATTAGATGCTGCAGAGGATGCTTATGCAGATGACGCAGACAATCCTACATTATTAAAAAATGTTGAATTAGCTGAAAAAGCTTTAGAGGAAGCAGAAGAAAGAGCGTTATCAGGAAAGCCTGTAGTGGTTAAACCCAAAGAAGAAAAGAAAAAGGTAGTTAAAAAAGAGCCAAAGCCGGTTCGAACAACTAACTTAGCCCCTCAGACTGCTCAAGATAAAAAAATAATGGATACCTACAATGAAGGTATGAAGGACACTAAAAGAACTAGTTTTACTAGTAGTAATCCTTTACCTGCTAAAGTAGAAAACAAATTAATACCTCTTTTCGAAGGGTATATAAATACATTAGTACAACAAAAGTTTAAGCAATATCAATCTGAAGCTTTAGAATTTCAAGATGCGCTATCTATATTAAGAGTAGAAGCAGTTAATGCTTTAAGAACATTTAATCCTGCTCGTAATGAAAATTTATCAGGATATGTACGTAGGTTAATAGCACTTAGACAACCTAAGATGTTTGAAAAAGCTAATAAAGAATTTACTAGTAGTCTAGATGGTGTAGATATAGAGGGAGATGCGGGTGTTATACGTAGCTTTGCTAATGAAGAAACAGTTGCTCCGGAAAGTCTTATAAAAGCATCGAAAGTAATAAGCACTAAGGTGAAAGACAACTTAGTTAGTATGGTAAAAGCGTGGGCTAGCCAAAATAATATAAATTTTGATCTGTTTAGATTTGGAGATGTAGATGCCAATGCTACCGTTATTGTAGATGGCAAAAAAGTTACAATACTACATGAATTATTAAAAGAGTTATTTCCTGATGTTAATCCTGAAAAGTTTTTAGATAGCAGCACCATGTTTACAGGCCCCGAAGCTAGTATCGTTTTAGAAAAGCTAGCCTCTAATGAACAAGAGCTAATAGAGCTATTTATAAATCTTCTACCTAGAGGAGCTGTAATGCCTAAAGGCAAGAATAAAGCTATAGTTAAAGACGACAATTATGGTAAGTCAACAAAGCTTGATAAGTCTATACTTACTGCTTTCTATAACAAGGGAGATATATCCGAGCGTTTTACAAAAGACGCTGGACTTATACCTTTTACTTTAAAAGACAATGTCCGTTATAGCGACGTTCACAAAGCTTTTGGAATGGATTCAGCTGGTAACAAGTTAAACTACAAACGATCCGGTAAAGGAAGCGCAGGGCCCGTTTTAGCGTCCGCATATAAGATGTTAGGTAGACTAATAATGAATGAAATTATTAGAACTGACTTAAACCTAACTGCGGAACAGAAAATGAATGTAGGCGCAGGTAAAAGTGATTTACAATTCAGTAAAAACGCAAGTGTTCTGGAAGCTTTAAATGTTGAGGGCACTGAAAATTTTAGAAACATCTTTGCTCATCATAGCGAAAAATACAGAAAAGAAGGTCAAGATTTATTAATTGAATTAGCTTATAGGTTTACCCCAGAAGAAGTTAGAGATTATATACTGCCTTTAATTTCTGACGTAGACGGCTCTAACTATGATGGGGACTCGAAGTTGCTTTTTAAAAACAAAGATGATTTTTTTAGAAAGCTAAAAAAGTACAGAAAAAGTAAATTTGGAGATTACAAGCCTCGTCAACAAAGAATATCTGTTGAAGGTGGAGCCGAATTAAAATTAGCAAAAGTTACTAGCAAATATTACCAAGGCGCTTCTTTTATAGAAAACATTAAGGCTTTTGTAGGAAATATAAAAGATAGACAAACATTTGCAAAAGAACAGCAAAAAGGGTTACTTAAAATAGTTAAAACATTGTCAGAAATTTTAGATGAAACTTCTTCTAAAAAAGGAGGGTTTGATGGCAAAAAGTTTAAAGATATATCATTAGGTATATTTGCTTATTTTAACTATTTAAACACTAAAAATAAGAACGGAATACTTCGTACCTCAGCTGTTCCTACACAAATGGCTATAATCCCAAGGCTTTTAGGGTTTAAAGATACACCTGTAAAATATATTTACGAACATACCCAGACCGCTTCCGATACATCGGGAGAATTGTTGCAATTAATATTTAATAAATTTGCAAAAAATCAAAAATTTGGCAAAGACGCAAATATTGAAAAAGAATTTAAGGAAATTATGAATGGGTATACAGTTGCATTAATACCAAAAATTTATGATACCTTATTAAACACAATAGCTAAAGAAAACGGGGACAGAGAAAACACTAAAACCAGGAAAGATTACATTAAAAAATTATTAAAGCCAGGAGAAGACGGCATTCCTACTAGATATAAAATACCTGCTTTTGAAAGTTTACTTGAAGAATATGGATTAGAATCTTTACAAGATATACTTACGCCTATTAGTAAAGCAGCTTTTGAAAATGAAGTAGGTTCTGATGCTACAAAGCAGGCAATAATCATGGAAACCCAATTTTCTATAAGTAGAATAGAAACTGCTGATATACTAAACAAGGCTAACAATAATGCTAATAACATCAATGCCAAGCCTAAAGGTATAAGTGTTTGGGATTTTGACGATACCTTAGCTAAGACTAAAAGCAATGTATTATATACAATGCCTGATGGTACTAAAGGTAAACTTAACGCAGAAGAGTTTGCCAAGAAGGGTGATCAGATGCTGGAAGAAGGAGTTGAATTTGACTTTAGTGAATTCAGTAAAGTTGTTAATGGAAGCAAAGGTCCTTTCTTTGAAAAGGCTATGGCTAGAAATAAAAAGTTTGGAAACAAAAATGTTTTCATACTTACAGCCAGACCGGCAAACAGTGAAAGTGCTATACACGAGTTTTTAAAAGGTATTGGATTAGATATACCTTTACAAAATATTACTGGCTTAGCTAATTCCTCGCCTCAAGCTAAGGCTAACTGGGTTGTAGGTAAAGCTGCGGAAGGTTATAATGATTTTTATTTTGCAGACGACGCTACTCAAAATGTTAAAGCCGTTGATAAGGCATTAAAAAAATTACCTGTTAAAAGTAAAGCTGAACTAGCAGTAATTAAAAAGTCGGATATACAGTTTAGTATGAACACTAAGTATACAACTAAATGGGCAGGTCTAAGGGATTTACCGGGAAATGAGAGCGCACGTGACTTAGTTACTAGTGGGACTCTAAGAGTTGGTGAAAATACGATTGGAATAACAATTGACGATGGAGCTGCTCCAGGTAGTGAAGCATTGGACTTTGAGTTTCCAGATTTAGGTACTATAGAAATAGGTTTTGATATAAATACTTATGATGTTGACGCTAAGCTATCTCCTAAAGATAAGTTTAAAATATTCGGTGCAGTTATAAATGCAGTCACCGCTAAGGTAAAATCGTATGGCGATGAGGTAAGCGCTATAACTTTTAGCGGACTCGGCAGGAGTAGATCATCACTTTATACATTGATGGCGCAAAGATATGCGGCAGAGCTTGGGTGGAAAATGAAGAGTGCTGTAAGAATGACTACGGATTTTGCTACAAAGGAAATGCAGGGCAATTATGTTATATATAGACCTGACTCTAAGCCAGCCTTTAACGAACAACCTACGGAAGTTAAAGAAGTTTTAAAAGCTGTAGATATTAAGAGTCCTCAAAGAAGTGCATTACAGTTTTCTAAAAGCATGAATAGCGAGTTCAATCAAATGATTGAAAAGAAAAGTGGAATTGATTCTAGGGGAACTATTTCAAAGTATAAAGCGGCTACTATGGGTCGTAAGAAAGGTAGGTTTCAGTTTTTTATACCGCCTGGAGCTGAGGATTTTGAAGGATTAATGTATAAGTTATTAGGTAAAGGCACAGAAGGCAACGAACAAGCTGCTTGGTTTAAGAAAACTTTGTTTGATCCTTTTGCAGTAGGTGTTAAAGGGCTTGACGCGTATAAATTACAAGTTGCTAATGCTGTTAGATTGCTTAAGAAGTCTTTAAAAAATATACCTAAAGAACTTGGAAAAAGAGATCCTAAAACTGATTTTAAATACGAAGATGCTGTTAGAGTATATCTTTGGAAATTAAATGGTCATGAAATAAAAGGTATCTCGGCATCAGACATTAAAGCTTTAGTTGATATTGTTAAAGGTTCGCCTAAACTAAAAAAGTTTGCAAGAGAATTAAATAGAACTATGGGAGGTTATCCTGCGCCTCAAGAAAGTTGGTTAGCTGGTACTATAACTACGGATGCTATTAACATGGTTAATACTATAAAAAGAGCAGAGTTTCTACAAACTTGGCAACAAAATGCAAACATAATATTTTCAGAGGACAATCTAAATAAATTAGAAGCTGCTTTTGGTAAAGACTATGTGGAAGCATTAAAAGATTCTTTATATAGAATGAAAAGTGGTCGTAACAGACCATCCGGAGCAAATAAGTTAACTAATAAGTTTATGAATTGGGTTAACGATTCTGTAGCTACTATAATGTTCTTTAATACAAGATCCGCTTTACTACAAACATTGTCAACTGTAAACTTTATAAATTGGGGAGATAATAATCCTGTAATGGCTGCTAAAGCTTTTGCAAATCAAAAACAATTTTGGAGTGATTTTTCAATGCTATTTAACTCTGATTTTTTAAAGTCTAGACGTAGCGGATTAAAGAACGATGTAAATGCCGATGAAATTGCAAATGCTGCCGCATCTCAAACCAATAAAGCAAAAGCCGCTTTAGCTATGTTACTTAAAGCGGGTTTTTTACCTACGCAAATAGCAGATAGTTTTGCTATAGCAATGGGTGGAGCTACATTCTACAGAAATAGAATGGAAAATTATGTAAAAAAAGGTATGCCTTTAAAGGAAGCTAAAGAGAAAGCATTTTTAGATTTTCAAGAAATAGCAGAAGCTACTCAGCAATCATCTAGACCAGATAGAGTATCTCAACAGCAAGCTAGTCCATTAGGACGTATTATATTAGCTTTTGCAAATACACCTATGCAATACATGAGGTTAACCAAAAAAGCTTTCTTAGATCTTAAAAATGGCCGAGGCGATCCTAAAACAAATATATCAAAGATACTTTACTATGCTGCTGTTCAAAATATTATATTCAGTAGTTTACAAGCGGCTTTATTTGCTACAATGTTTGACGACGAAGAGGAAGAACAAACCAAAAAGAAAGGGGTTAGAGTAGCTAATACTATGTTAGATTCCATGCTTAGAGGTTTAGGTATATACGGAGCGGTTGCTTCTACAGTTAAAAACATTGGATTGGAAATTAACAAGCAAGCTGATAAAGATAGACCTGATTATTCAGAAGCTGCCATAAGAGCTCTTGATATATCCCCTCCAATATCTTCTAAAATACGTAAAGGTAGAAGTGCGGGTAGAGCATTTAGTTATAAAAATACTAGAGAAAAAATGAAAGGATTTGGATTAGATAACCCAGCTTATTATGCGGTGGGCCAAATAACTTCAGCTACAGCTAATATTCCTTTAGACAGAGCAATAGGTAAAGCAAATCACATTAGATTAGCATTTGCTCAGGAAACTAAATTTTGGCAATCTGTTTCTTTATTATTAGGTTTCAGCGAATGGGATCTTAATATGATAGAAAAAGACAAAAAGAAAAATAAATTTGGTAGCAAGCAAAAGTGGAAAAATGTAAAGTGGAAAGACGTTAAATGGAAAAACCAATAATAAAGGTAGAGTTACTAAATACAAAAAATAATAAACTATGAGTCTGTCAGAAATAAAACTTTATCTTTTAAACGGGGGAATTTTGAGCATAACTACTTTCGCACAAATAGAAATATGGCTAAAAATAATATTATTAGTAGTTACTATTGCGTATACTATTAGTAAATGGACTAAAATTAAATAATATGAGTATATACTTTAAAGAATGCGAAAAGAATATGAACAAAGAATTCCTGGATAGATTAGACAACGCTAGGGTAATTGCGGATATTCCTTTCATAATAAATTCAGCATGGAGAAGTCCTGAAAAAAATAAAAGCGTAGGCGGAAAACCAGGATCATCACATTTAAAAGGATTAGCTGTAGATATATCAGCTGAAAATAGTAGAAAAAGATTTACAATATTGCAAGCGCTAATAGCTGCTGGCTTTACTAGAATAGGTATAGGAAAAACGTTTATTCACGTCGATGGAGATACTGAAAAAGATCCTCGAGTAACTTGGTTATATTAAAAAAAAATTATGGAAAAGAAAAAAGATTCTAAATTTAGAAAAGTACTTGTAGTACTAATGAAAAAATGGAACTCGTTCCTTTATATGTTAATGTTTAAAAAATACGAATAAAATTAAAAGCCCGCTACAATTAAGTAACGGGCTTTTTTAATTTAAGTAATTTCACATGCACCCCCTGCACACGCAAGTTCACCTGATAAATCCGTCTCGTCGTCCTCCTCCTCAATTTTTGATACGTCTACGCTTTTTAAAGCTTCCATTAATTCTTCATACTTTTCTTTGGTTATATCTTCAAAGGGAGCTTGAACATAAGTACCACCATTGTAAGGCAATACAGATAAACCATTATAGTATTCTTTATTCTGCCACATCCATTCACCAATCATTTCCCACTCGTCATCTCTGATGCTTATGGTAGCCGATATGTTATGCTTGTTAGCGCCATCCGTATGTCCCGGGGTAACCCATTTTTCAGATACATATTTTATACGCTCTAGTAATTCTACTGGATGTTCTGTTCTAAGTATAGATCCTTCAGGGGCTTTTTGAGGTATACCAATTACAGCGGTATCATGCGGTCTGAAATATTCATCTTCGATTAGCTCAGGGTGATTCTCAGATAGAAATTTATACATCGATTCATTCTTACCCACACGAATTCTTCTCATGTAATAATCGTTATGCCAAGCGTGAATACCAGATGATGTACCTAATGTTAAAGATGTTGTACCTGCAGGTTTGACTGTTGTTGCTCTAGCTGTTGCATTAATACCAATTAACTTAGCTACTCTAGCATTCTCTTCTTTAACTACAAATGCAGCTTGTTCCATATCTAATTTCAATACAGCACCAGATCCAATGCCAGTCATTGAAACGCCGATTAAAGCATCTTTTTCTGTTGTCTCTTGCCAAATGCTTCTAAGATAATGAAAATTTGTGTAAGAAGCTTGTATTGTGCCTATAAAAGCAGCATTCTTAACTCTTCTATTAAATTCATCTTGATCCGTAAGATCTGACGCATTAACTTCGCAAAGATTACAAAATTGATATGGTCTTAGTGCAATTTCGCAACACGGATTTGTTCCCCAATCCTTATCTTTACTTAAGTAAAAGCCAGGCTCACCTGATCCAGATAACTCAATTCGCTTCCATAGTCCTAAGAAGAAACTCTTAGTTAATTTCTGTCTTACTAACACAGCAGAATTATTAGCTCTACCTCTTTGAGGATTTTTTTCCCACCAGTCACCAGACTTACAGCTAATCATTTCATCATCTGTAGATGAGAACAAAGCAATTAAAGCAGCTCGTCTTATTCCTCCAGCTAAAACTGAATCAGCAATATGACATATAATGTCGTGAGCTTCTACGGTAGTTAAACTGTCGCCGTCTTTTTTGCTATCCATTATACCCATGATTTTTACAATACATTCTTTAAGAGGCTGTGGGCCAGGAGCTTTACCGCCTGACGTAACTAGTCTTGCGCCTTTAGGCCGTATATCTGAATAATCAAAGTCAATCTTTGAGGATCTTTTATCTCCAAGATAAGACTTCATGCAAAATTTAATTGCATCCGCCCAACCTTCAATTGAATCCATTACTAAAAATCTGCGAGTACGCTTTTCAAAGGGCACGGTGATTGTAGGTAGTTTGTCAACATGATGTTGTTGCACAGAGTAACCAACCCCTGTGCCGCCTAATAATAAAAACATTGTTTCACTAAATGCTGTTACAGATTCTATAGGGAGATAAGCACAATTGTATATTCTATTTGGGGAGATTTCAATTGGTTTTCCCCCGAATTGCAGAGATCGCATAGAAGGTAATATACTTTTATTGTAAACATCAACATAGGCTGCTCTTATTTCATCTTTTAAATTTGGAAACTTTTTTATGTGCATCGATTCATTACGAAATACCAGTTGATCCCACGTTTCACGACGTTTTGTTTCTGGTATATATTTTGCGTACTTCATGTATACTGTAATGTCCGATAGTATTCTATTGCTTAAATTCATTTATGTTACTTTTATTTTATATTCATTTTGTTTTTCTACTAATTCTTTCCACAGTATTTTACCTCTGTTTGTCCACGACCATTTTACCCATTTGTCAATTTGTCGTTCTCCATAAGCTTTTCTAGCTAAATGTTTGTCGTATTTATTTTCTCGCATCTAGTATAAGTTTTATCATTATAGCAATATCTTTTTGATTTTGAGGTTTATATAAAGGCCTAGT
>Ga0196887_1000061_pt1 | contig 46559 bp, 79 predicted proteins | sample VirMetDEL_Mar_31_FD_169094 | JGI IMG/M metagenome (GOLD analysis project Ga0196887, IMG submission 169094) | Aqueous microbial communities from the Delaware River and Bay under freshwater to marine salinity gradient to study organic matter... | ecosystem: Environmental > Aquatic > Marine >... | reverse complement strand
ATTAAGAGTATTGCCGAAGAGCTTAGAGGCCTGGCCGTAGAGAAGGATGTTCCTATCTTTAGTGCAACGCAGACGACACGATCTGGTTTCTCTAATAGCGATGTAGAGCTTACTGACACATCAGAATCATTTGGTCTACCTGCAACAGCTGACTTCATGCTGGCAATCATAAGTACCGACGAGTTGCAAGCATTGAACCAAGTAATGGTCAAGCAGCTGAAGAATAGGTATAATGATCCGACGATGAATAAGAGATTTGTGGTTGGTATTGATAGATCACGAATGAGACTATATGATGTCGAGCAATCTGCACAAGACGGTATAATGCAGGAACCTCAACATGACGACAACATTCCCGTGTTTGACCGTGGACGATCTGCATCCAACAAGAAAGATTACAGCGAATTATTCTAACTAGCTGATTTATCTAAATATTAATTTCCTACCTAATCAAGGGCTTACGATTTTTCTGTAACCCCTTGATTCTCTGCGTTGACCTTCTGGTTCAGTATTGCTATAATAACCATACTGAACGAATAACTGGAGATATGCATGACATCATTTATCAAAGAAGACTTCGCTTTCGACGGCATGTATCTGATGTACGAGGGTCCTTACAAGGGCTCTAAGACAATGGATGAAGTTCGTCCTAACTGTCACCCATCGTGGGTTGGTAAGCAGAAGCCTGCATTCGTTGCTCGATTCAAGTATGGTCCTTACAAGCCTTGGAAGGCTTGGGTAAATTTCTTGACAAAGAATGTTGGTGTAGAGACATATTTGAAACTCGCCGAAGAAACGAATCCTGTTTCTGCAATGAGAGAACTTGGCTACAAGGGGAAAGTGTAATGGGAAGAATGAGTGATGAGCATATCGAAATGACTGAGGATGCATTACACAATCTCAGTTACGAGGAGTTCGTAGACAAGTGGGGTGAGCGTTACGAACATATGTTTGATGAGATTAACGAAGAGGAGTCGTATCCGCATGATTAATGTTATAGTAAGAAGTGTGCAGCCGGTGAAGAGCGTTGTTTATAGTTTTGACGAGACAGTCGATGACGAAGCTATGAAGAAGGCGTTGGTACGTTGTGATATATCTACTTTCTCCAATGAATCCGAGGATGTCATTACTCTGGATCAGGATGGTCGACTATTACGCTTCCTGGTTGACAAGCAAGTCGGTTGGCAGTTCATCAACAACAATGGCATATATGATGGCCTAGTAGGGGAAAAATGATAGCACTTCAAGAGATAACAGAGTGGGATTTGGACTTTCAACCAAACTTCATCTATCTCTTAGATGGGGATATGGTTCATGCTTATATAAATGGCAGTGGGGAACCTCACTACTTTACCAAACCAATGAGGTTCAGCAAAGCCTATCGTAAGTTCAAGCAGCTGGACGTTAATCCGTTTGACGTTAAGGTAGATTCAGCACTTATAGAAGTACAAGGATCCAAAGGTCAAGTATATCATATCAACCCGGACAAGCGCTCTTGTACCTGTACAGGATTCTCGTTCAGAGGTAAATGTAAACACGTTGTGGAGGCGTTAGGTGAGTAATCAAAGACCAGGTAAATATAAAGCAGCTTCAATGCAAGCTGGTGACAGCATGAACACAGTAAACTTCTTCAAGTATGCAAAAGAAATGCTAGAGGATAAAGGGGAGCAAGATGCCGCTTTCTACTTCGAACAAGTCGAAGATCATCTTCGGTCTGGAAAGGGTCTTGCATCAGATAAGAACAGCGTAGCAAGGATACTCGGACTATGAGCAACTATGTAATATCAAACACACAACCTTCTCCTCCCGACCTGAGGGATATACCTTATCGCTCTCCATTCGCGTTAGAGGATTTACCTAGTTCAGTAGATTTGAGGGCAGACGTCTTCGAAGTAGAACATCAAGGCTCAATTGGTAGCTGTGTTGCTAATGGAGTTGCAAGCTCATGTGAGCTGTTGGCTAATCGGAATAATAAACCTATTGATCTCAGTCGTATGTTCTTGTACAACGCCACCAAAGCCTACGAGGGTCGTCTAGGCGAAGAGGGACTGTTTACTAGAGATGCCTATCACATAGCATACAAGTACGGCATACCTACCGAAGAGTATTACCCATATGACCTCTCAAAAGATGATATAGATCCTCCGCTCGATGCATACAATGAAGCTTTTGCTAACAGAGTGAATCGATACGAGACCTTGTCTGGTACGCAACCTAAAGTAAATCGTTATGGCGAAGAAGCTGATCTTCTAATTAACAAAATCAAAGCAGCGCTGCATGAGGGTCTGCCAGTAGGAATGGCTTGCCAAGTAATGTCAGATCTCTCAGACCTAGTTGGTCCTTGGCAACTACATTCATATCCTCGCGATTTTATTGGAAGCAAGGGCATAGGTGGTCACTTCATGCTCATTGTCGGATACGATGATCAGTTCAAAAGGTTCATTGTTCAGAATAGCTGGGGTACTGGATACGGAGATGGTGGCTATTGTGGTTTACCATATAGCATTGTCGGCCATCCGTGGTTTGAGGCTTGGGTTATAAGAAGTTTCAAAGATATGGAAGTGCCAGAGCCTGCAGGCGTGAGACTAGAGTCTATAAGCAAGTGGGGCATCGATGCTAGATTAATACCAGAGAAAGATGAGATAGGTTCTACAGTCAAGGTATGGATAGCAGCAATGAACGCTAACGGAGACGTTTATGTTAAGCAGCCAGTTGAAAGTTTGGACGATAGCATTCCCGAATATCGTATGCCTGATGTATGGAAGCCTATGGAAGATGGTGGTCTCATTCCAGCTGTTGACGACTATGTACTAGACAGTGACAACTATATTAAGATAATTCGATTCGTTGATATATCTGGAATCAAAGATGTGGATGTGTACGTTGGGTATGGACAGGACGTACAATCGATGAGGATAAGCAAAGTAGTTTCTTTATAAATATGGGATACCCTACCATTTTCATTTATTCAGAGGTTACCAATGTATACCGGACTGTCAGCCTCCAATCTGAGAGATAGACCAACACGTGCTCAGACGATGCTTGAGAAAATAGAAAAAAATGAAGATTTCTATTTGAAGGACGGAACCACAATTAAAATAGATGCAGACAAGAGTGCTGAGTTTGTTCTAGGTTTACATGAGCTGCTGAGAACTGGCCGCCAGGAAAGACTATCTGCTGCATCTTTCAGGACTACAAAAGGCAGTCAATTGAAAGTCACTGCGCTTGGTAAGTCAGGTGAATTTGGTGGTAAAGGTGCTGGTGGGGGAACTGCTGCTGAAGATAGGGCATTGAAAGATCTAAGAGATAAGCTGATGGTTATCCTAGAAAAAGAAAAAAAACCATTCATCAATGTCAAAGTAGGAAAAAAAACAGTAGAGGTATATGATGTTATCTCTACACCAGGCACTCCAAAATCAGACTTTCATTTCGTAGATGCGTCTGGTAAGGAGGTGGCTTGGATATCCCATAAAGATGGTACAACTGCCAAAGCCTATCAACAATATGGGGGACTAACAGAGCTAGACAAACTGTTCCCCAACCATCCCGAAATAACGAAGTTCATTGAAGACACTAAAGCACTCACAAAGGGTCAGTTTCAACCTAGCCAGTCTTTTATGAGACCTTTGAAGGACGACAAGGTAAAGAAGGCCGCCGTGTATGGAATTGACTTCATGAAACCAAACGGCCGTCAGCATGTCAATATGCTATGTCAAGGGATAATGAATCTGCAGAAGTCTGGACAAACATATGTCTTAAAATCATCGCACGATATGTTCTCTGGCACACTTCCTACCTCAGACTATAGATGTATGTTATTTGTTAGGAAAGGCGATAGAAATAACTTTGGCGTTGGTTATGCTAGATACATGGTAGCACCATATGCATTGAGAAGAGGCACGACACTAGATATATGAAATTTTCCTCATTCCTAACAGAACAAAAAAATGCTCACATGGAGCATATAGAAGACATGATCTTCAATGATGGGGTTGATGGTGCGCGCTCTGCTATAAACTCATTGCGGTCTCTTAGAGATATGCTGGCTGGTGCGAGCGATAAAGCTGTGAACGTAACAGTCAAGTGGGACGGAGCTCCAGCGATCTTTGCTGGTGTTGATCCATCTGATGGAAAGTTCTTCGTAGCTAAGAAAGGCGTCTTCAACGTCAATCCTCAGCTGTTCAAAACAGAGAAAGAAATTAATGATAGTCTTTCCGGAGACCTTGCAGCTAAGTTCAAAGTAGCGCTGCGAGAGTTTTCGAAACTTGGTATTACTAAAGGAATGTACCAGGGTGATCTTATGTTCACTCGAGGTGATATTAAAGTCAAAACAATCCAAGGTAACAAGTATTATACGTTCCAACCCAACACCATAGTATATGTGGTACCAGTTAACAGTGCACTAGGCAGACAGATCAGGAGTGCTAGCATTGGAATCGTTTGGCACACCACGTACACCGGATCCACACTTCAGAAGATGAGTGCCTCGTTTGGCAAAGATATCGTCAAGAAGATGAAGTCACCAAAATCGGTTTGGATGGACGATGCCACATATCGTGATGTATCTGGTAACGCTACGTTTACCAAGGAAGAAACCAATCAAGTTACCGAGCTGCTATCGCAAGCTGGTAAAATCTTCCAAACTATATCCGGCGAGGCTTTGAATACTATCCGCGATGATGAGGAATTGAAACAAAAGATAAAAACATATAACAATACCTTTGTCAGAGCGAACGAGCCATTTCCCAATCCCAAAGCCCATGTCAGAGGGCTATATGATTATATAACTGATTGGTATCAGAAAGAGATAGACAAGAAGAAAACAGAAAAGACAAAAGAAGCATGGACAGCGAAACGTGATGAGGTTCTCAAAAAAGTTTTTCAGAACACTGCCGAGCTTACAAACATATTTACTCTCATGAACGTAATAATTCAGGCCAAAGCCTCTATTATTGCTAAGCTGAACAGAGCCTCGTCACTTGGTACCTTCTTGAGAACAAAGAAAGGATTTGAGACCACTAATCAAGAAGGATACGTCAGTATAGATAGGATTGGTAACGCAGTTAAGATAGTAGATAGGCTAGAGTTCTCCTATGCAAACTTCTCTCCTGAAGTAATTAAAGGATGGCAGAAGTAAGTTATTATAAATAGAATATACAACAGCATTATGAGGATAAGTAATGTCCGATTCAATTATTACTGCATATGCCCAATATATTGCCGAACAAGCAAAAACGCAGGGGAAGTATCGCATACGCGAGGCTAGCAACTTTATATATGAAGTTGATGAAGTGGATCTCACACAATCTACTACAGATGACGACTGCGACAATACATAACAACAAAATTATATTGTTAGCGTTAAGTCTGAGGAAAACACGCAATGAAGAAGGCTGTAATCAGCTGGGGGAGATTCAATCCTCCAACAGTAGGACATGAAAAACTAGTACAGAAAGTTATAACCGTAGCTAAAAGAGAGCGCGGTGAACCTCGTGTGTATCTAACCCACACTCAGAACGCCACCAAAGATCCCCTCTCATATCGAGACAAGATATCCTTTGCGACCAAAGCCTTCGGCAGCATTGTCAAGGTGTCAGCATCCAGAACAATTATTCAGCTCATGGTTGAGCTTCAGAAAGCTGGCTTCAATGAGGTTGTTATTGTTGCTGGCTCTGACCGTGTATCAGAATATAACACACTCCTCAACAAGTACAACGGAAAGGACTACACATTCGACAAAGTAAAAGTCGTCAGTGCTGGTGAACGTGACCCAGATGCTGAAGGTGTGGAGGGCATGTCTGCCTCTAAGATGAGAAAGGCAGTATCTGATGGAGATATGGACGCATTCATGAAGGGTGTTCCTTCGAAAATGTCGAGTACCCAAGCCAAGAAAATGTATAACATGCTAAGAAAAGGCATGCTAGTAGAAGAGATTGAGCTGTTCTTAGAGAAGAACAAGAAGAAAGCAGATCTTGACGCTGCAGACATTACTAAGGACGAGCTTCAGAAAGCTGTTGATGAGCTCGAAGAAGAAGACCTTGAAGAAGAGTTAGAAGAAGAGCATCTCGACGAAAGAGCTCCAATGACTCTTCAGCAAAGATTGAAAAGAGGCAGGACAATGAAACGTCTTGCTCCTAGAATGCAACGCCTGCGTAAGATTAAGAAATTTAGAATGGCTCCAAAAGAAGCTCTTGAAAAGAGATCTAAGAAGGCCGCTAGGAATATTCTAAGAAAGAAGTTTGCTGGTAAGAAAGGTGAGAACTACGCATCCTTGCCAGCTTCGCAAAAAATTACTGTTGATAAGCTAATAGCAACGAAGGCTGGTCTCATTGATAGGCTTTCAAAACGCCTCATGCCTATGATTCGTAAAGGCGAGATCGAAAGAATTCGACAAGCAAGATCGAGTAGAAACGAGAGTATTGAAAATATTCTTCAATCAGTAGACGTGTTCTTCGAAGACAAAAATATACCTCAAGAAAAAGAAATAGTAGAACAGTCGACAAAGGCTACTAATATTGCTAAAGCAACAGAGTTAGCAAGAGAATTTCAATTTAAAAAGCAATCAGAAATTCGGACTGAGTCTAATCGATCCACAAAATCGTACAAACAGATGTTTGGCGAAGGCGAAGCAACATCAGTAGCCAAAGAAAGAATCCGCAGAGAAAAAGAACAAGACAAGCAGAAGCATGATAGATTGCTTGACCGAGCTCGTTCCGCAGATACTAAAACGGTAAACCGCAAAGAAGATTACGAACCAACTGGCAAGTCGAGGATAGCGCTGGAGTCGAAAGCTCTGAAAGCTGACTGCACGTTTGAAGAGATAAGAGATGTCTACTACGAAGGTGTAGAAGAGTGGTTGATCAATCCTACCGACAGTGCCACAGCAGAGCAGTGGGGATATGCAAGGGTCAATGCTTTCATAGTAAAGGAAGGCCTCAAGAATCCTAAAGACAATCCTTGCTGGGACAACTACAAGCCTGTAGGCACAAAGAAGAAGAATGGTAAAACAGTACCTAACTGTGTTCCAGAGACGAAAGCCGCTGAGGAAGACGTAGAGCCGCTAGATGAGTCGTTAAAGATAGAGAATGGTGCTGGTGTAGGTACCTTTATGACAGCAGCAGACTACGGAATGAAGCTGCAGGGTGCATTCGAGCATCACACCTCTGTTTATGAAGAAGGAGGCGCAGGCCAAGAAGGCACCAATAAATTAAAAGATAAATACAAGAAAGATACTCCTGGAGAGTTAGATGAAGCTACGTTGATAGATAATTTCTGCGAGTGTAACGACTTGTACGAAAATCTAATAATAACGGAAGCTGAATATCAAGGAAAATCAGTAAAACTGAATGATCCAATTCGCACCTCTGAAGTACCTACGAAAAAGTTTAAAGTATATGTTAAAGATCCAAGCTCTGGCAACATTAAAGTCGTGCGGTTTGGTGATCCCAATCTTTCAATAAAGAGAGATAATCCAGAAAGACGTAAATCATTCAGGGCTAGACATAAATGTGACAGTCCTGGTCCTATTACAAAAGCAAGATATTGGAGCTGCTATCAGTGGCGCTCCGGATCCAAAGTAGATAATTAAGAGGTATATAATGTTTGGTTTTCTAAAGAAGTTGTTTGGTGCGGTGGATGAAAATAATAACGGCAGCATTGTAGATGATGTAGCCAAGCAGGTTGTTAAAGTAGCCAAAAAAATTACCAAGACTAAGAAAGAGCTCGAGGCTCTAACTAAAAAGCAGTTAGAAGAGCACGGTAGAAACCTTGGCATCGAACTTGACCGCAGGTTGACCAAGGCTAAGCTCGTCGTTCAGCTACAGAAAGAACAAAGAAGAATAACAAAAGAAATGAAAAATAAGGACTAATAAGATGGCTTACCGTTCAATAGAAAGCGCAATACGTGGAATTGTTTCTGAAGACAATTTGACAGAAGCTGCATTAGGCGACTACAAAGGTCTGTTAGCTCTTGCAATGCGTAAGAGCGGTGACGAGCAGTCGGCTATGAAAGCTGCAGCTGAAATGATGAAAAAAGGTCAAATGAAAGATCTTAATATGTTTATGAAAGCAATGGACAAGTCTACGCATAAAGCTATTATGCCTTTTGTAGATAAGAAATACAACAAAGCTCTTCATGAAGATATGGAGATTGACGAAGCGCAGAAGCCAGTCTCACAAATGACTCCTGCCGAGAAAGCAGCGCACGATGCCAGACGCAAAGAGTATAACGAGTATCAAAAGTCAAAGCGTAATGAAGAAGTCGAGATTGAAGAGAAGACACTCACATCAGCAGAATTAAAGAAACGCGAAGAAGTTGCAACAGCAATCGAGCGCGATAATCCCGACATGCCTATGGGTAAGAAGATGGCCATTGCTACCTCTACAGCTAAAAAAGTTGCTGAAGAAGTTGACCCAAATGTAGACATGCTTAACGAATTTCTTTCTGCAGACGAGTTAGGTCAATCAATGCTCGACGAGATTCGTGGTGCTGATGTCGAAGACCAGCATATTATCATGCAGCTTCGAAGTGCTCAAGACCTCGAAGGTAAGAAAGACATTCGTTTTAGAAACAAGACATCTGCTAAGGTCGCTCCTAAGCACATAGACAAGATCTTGAAACTCCACGATCATCCTAGTGTCAAGCCTGTGCACAAGAGACAAATAAGAGTTGCAATTAGTAAGTCGCATGATCATTTAAAGAAGTTTGCTGATCAGATTAGAGAAGAGACATCTCTCGATGAAGCTGCCAAGGTTACAGATGCGCAGATTAATAAAGTTCTTGGTCCAACTAAGAATGCTCAGCAAGGCATCGAAGCTTTGAAAAAAGCATTTAAGGTCAGGGATAACGAAGCGAAAGCTATGCTTAATCGTGTCATGTCAAAAGAAGAAACCTCTCTCGACGAGGCACAATATAAAGTACCAAGCAACTATATGGCTATGATGCAGAAGAAAAAGAAAGCAGATGCTGGCCAGCAGATGTCTGACGATGAAAAGAAAAAGAATATTACAACTGCTGATAGAGAAAAGCTAAGTAAACTTGCATCAATGCTCAAAAAAGAAGATGTGCAAGAAGCCGCGGACAAAGAAGTTAAGATGGCTACGGGCATTGCTTTTGATAAGAGATATAAAGGCTCCAACATGACTGGTGCTACTAAAGCAATCGAAAAGATACGTAAAGGTCTCAGCGATCATCCTCGTGTCAAGTCTGCTCTGAGACAGGCTAACGAAGATACGCAGGTTGAAGAAAAAGAGACTGGGGATCACGTAAGAACATCAGACTACAAGATGTCTAAAGTGCGTCTCCCAGACGGCCGAATGGTTTACCGGAAGGTTAAACGAGAAATTAAAGTATAAACCCAATATTAAAAAAGATAAATAAGTATAATAACTAATCTCCGGAGATAGAAAAATGTCTAACCGATTTGGATTGTCAGATAGTCTACTAGACGCTGTCAAAGATATAACATCAAAAGGACCGAGCGTTGATAAGAATGCAGCCTTCGGTTTGACAGAAATGTCATCAAAAGAAAAAATGAAGAAAGGCCTCTACAACGGTAAAATGGATCCAGTCGGTAAGGCAGATGCAGATATCGATAATGATGGCGATGTAGATGACTCAGACGAGTATCTGAAGAATCGACGCAAGGCTATCTCAAAAAACGCCAAGAAAGGTGGTGTTGAGATCAATCCTGAAATGAAAGAAGAATATACACACGATGATTTTAAGAAAGACCGGATAGCCAAAGTTAAAAGCACTGGTGCAACTGGACGAGTTATAGCAAGGTATCGACACGATGATGGTGAGATTCATTATACTCTAAATCACGGTGGAAACAAAACATCTAAGCATCCTGGGAAGAATCTTCAAGTGCATAAAGAAGAAGTAGAGCAGGTCGATGAACTGAAAAAATCTACTCTTTCTTCGTACATTAAAAAGGCAGCTGGCCAAGTTAGTGGAGCCTCAAGAGCAGCTAAAGATTTTGAGCGAGACGCTGAGAGAAAAAGATCACCGCGTAAAAAAGATACTGACAATCGTATCGCTCAAAACTTTAGAAAAACATCTATTAAAAGAAGAGATGGCATTGGAAAAGCTGCTGATAAGCTAGCCAAAGAAGAAACGAAGGTTGATTCAGGCTTAGAGAATCCACACAACTGTGCTACTCATGTTTACAGCGAGTCTTGGGGCGATGGTAGAACTGTAACAACTATGCATGCAGAGCCTGATGCGGCCGGCAACATTGCATGGTACGATGTCATGTTTGAACATGGTATCGAAAAAGGCGTACCTATCGAAGAAATGAAGGTAGTCAAATCAGAATCACATATGCACAGCAAAAAGAAGGGGTAACTAAAATGTCTGCATGGGGAAATAAAGACGATGTAGCATCACCTGGCACAGTTGCTGTCAGTGGTGTAACCATCACAGGTACGGATACATTTTTCGCTAACAACTTAACATCAGGCATGGTAATTAGTGTTGCTGATCTTGGTAGCGGCGTTGTTAATGTAATAACTAACGAAACTTCGATGACTATCACTACTACTGCTGAAATGACTGATGGCACTGGTAAAGAGTATACGGTGAGCGAAAAGCCAATATCCGTTGTTGATACAGATACTAACACTCTCGCTACAGAGGTATTTGGTGTATCAGTAGCAGAGCAAGGCGTTGCAACAGCTAACACTCATCACGCTGGTTGGGTGAAGATTGGCGATCGCTACACAGATGGTAACGGTAATGTCCGTCAGAAGAGCGAAGTTCTTGTAGCTATGTCTACAATTGCTGGCGATGCTGCTGACGATGGCCAGCTACCTGACGCATAAGCACAATAGGATATAGACAATGGCTGACAGAAAGATAACAGAGCTCGCAGCTCTATCAGCACCGACTGGAAAGGATCTTCTTTATGTAGTAGATGATCCTTCTGGTACTCCGGTCTCGAAGAAAGTATCACTACATGATATGTTTGGTTCTGTTCCAGCTAATACATCTATCACCGGAACTGCAACAGTATCAGGCAATACATCACTGAGTGGTGCTAAGACAACTCTTGCAGCAGGTCAAATAACCCTGACTGCCAGCACAAGTGTTGGCAGCAACAATGCAACGACTGTTCTTGGCCGAGCTGATGGACAGGGAACAATCTTCTGGGATCAAAATTACTTGTATGTAGCTACATCAAACACACAAGTGAAAAGGGTGGCACTCTCAGTATTTTCATAATAATTGAATGTGAGTATTAATATTAATGATAGATAATCTGACCGAGAAGAACTTTCTTCTTTTTGCCGCCAAGTATTATGATGATCCCAACTGCACAGATATGCTGGAATTTCAGCAAGATCTGGATAGAATAAAGTATATAAAAAGACTTCTAAAAAGATATCAAGACAATAGTGATTTGAAAGAACGACTTATATTGAATCACCTCGTTGTACTTTATAATGTATTTGAGCATGAAGCTCTTACGCGAATGTTGGCGCTGAAGCTAGGTGAGTATCTGCACCTTGTGAAGCCCTTTCTACAGTACATGGGTTATTGGCCCCGTACAATCAATGGTGTCAATGATACGAATATAGATTGCTCAGGCGTACCGACAGATATATATATTCTTAGAACGCTAAGGTTACTATAATGGCATCACCGACTGTAGATCTATTTGTACTGTATCAAATCATCAAAAGACTGGCAACACCTTTTGAAGATACAGATGCCTTCAAACTTGGTCTATTGGACAAGAAAGGTAAACGTCTAAAAAAAGCCTCCACCTCCGAAGAAAAAAAAGCGATGACGTACTTCGATCGCTTCATCTTCAACCTCAAAAGAATACTATCCAAAGTCGGTCTTGACACTAAGACTGGCAACTACGCGGCCGCTTTATTTCTTATAAAAGAAGCCCACAATCAACAAGAGATGACTGATCAAGAGCTGCTTGAAGGTGTCCTCGTTGAATACAACTATCTATGTGAGAACACGAATAAGACCTACAAAGACCTCTTTACCGAAGATGCCCCTGCTATGGCGACCGGACCTGCTGTTGCAGGCACTGGTGACGATCCTGTGCACTGGAAGCAGAAAGGAAGGCCACGAGTAAAAGGTAGACCGATAGACGCTATAAGATACATAAAAAGATTTAAAGATCCTAGCTCAGCTAATACGGCATCTAAGTAATGGCATACCTTAAGCATATAGAATATAGCGAAGGGATCAATATTGCCCGAGGCCTCGTTAGAGGTACAATACCGATAAGTAAGTTCGGATACAATCCCGCTATACCCAACAATGGTTTCGAAACTGTGTGGGATGGTTCTAACGTATACACATACTCCTCTACACCTGCTGTTGCGACTATCACATCTGATGATGGGGATGATAACGGAGGTACTGTAGAAGTTGAGGGACTAGATACTAACTACAATCAGGTTACAGAGACGCTCACTATAGGGGGAGCACCAGGCTCTATATTATTCAGAAGAGTGTTCAGAGCAACGTTGCTCACGGCAAACACTGGCACTGTCAATATAGGCGCAGTTACAGTAACCGTTAATTCTATCGCTGTCGCCATAATCAGCGAAACTCGCGGCCAGACGCTTATGGCCATCTACACTATACCAGCTGGATATACCGGTTACTTGCTCCAACTTGATACAGGATGTAAAAAAGATAACGAGCATGAGATATCTTTTGTTGTTAGAAGCGAAGTAGCAGGATCTGCTTGGCAGACAAAATCTTTTCTTACAACAAGAGGTGGCTTTACGGAAAAGAATTTCAAGCTACCTATTGCAATACCAGAAAAGCACGATGTAGAAGTTCAAGCAAAAGCTAATGCCACGAGTGCTGTATCAGCTGGATTTGAGCTACTATTGGTGGCTAATGACTTTAAAGAAAGTAGAAGATCGTAGGATATTATAAATGAATAGAGAAGCTGTATATAGACAATTGAAAATTGACGAGGGGGTTGTGTATGAGATCTATAAGGATCATCTCGGCTACCCTACCTTCGGAGTTGGTCACCTCATTACAAAAGACGACGATGAATACCGAGAGCCATTTGGAGCCCCAATTAGCGAAGAGAGAGTCCGCGAGTGCTTCGAAAAAGACCTCGACACGTCAATCAGCGAGTGTGAAGTACTATACGGAGAAAGGGAGTTTGGAGACCTACCAGACGAGGTCCAGCAAGTACTGGTTAATATGATGTTCAACATGGGTCGTCCAAGATTGTCAGGCTTCAAAAAATTTAATGCTGCTATCAAAGACCATGATTGGGCCACCGCTGCTGTTGAAGGAAGAGATAGTCGCTGGCACAAGCAAGTCAGCCACAGAGCAGAGAGACTGATGGTTAGAATAGAGGATATGGCGTAAAATGGCAATCTCGTGCGAATTCCATCATCACGCTATAATTTCAAGACTCGTCTATCAAGATTTGGATTCTGATGTACGCGCGCAGCTCAAAGATCTCGGATACACCAGCATGCGATTTTTCGACATCGAGGGAGCACAGGCGTACGTTCTTAGCAACAAAGAGCGTATCACGGTAGCCTTTAGAGGCACTGAGCCATCAGAAGCTAGCGATGTCCTAGCTGATCTTGAAGCTCTTCACAGAAACGGTTTTCACCAAGGCTTTTTGGAAGAATATGAGAAGCTACAGCTAGGGGTTCATCAAGAAGTTGCAAAGCTACAAGAAAAAAAGAGACGGTCTGTTTATATAACAGGTCATAGTCTTGGAGCAGCAATCGCAAGTATATTCGCTTACCACTATCAGTCGGCCGTGGCACTTTACACATATGGATGTCCTCGTAATGCTTCGTGGTCCAAATCTAAAGAGCTTAGAGTACCTCATTACCGTTGTGTTAATAACAACGACATTGTCCCCAAAGTACCTCCAGTAATTTTAGGATTTAAACACCATGGAGCGTTGCATTATATCAATTTCTATGGTAATATAAGGAAGCTGACATGGTGGCAAAGATTTAAGGATGCGTGGCGAGGTCGTTTCGCTGCATGGAAGAAGAAAGAATTTTTCGATGGCGTTCGCGACCATGGTATGGATCGATATTGTAAATATTTAGAGGATAATGATTAATGCGTGATGCACTACTTGAAGCAAGCAAACTTCATTTTGAAGCCCTTATACAGAAGCATCGTATGAATGTTGAAGTATATTTAACTAACCCTGCTGGTATCGGTGAGCATTCAGATATTATGGAAGCAATCGAGGGTGAACTTGGCCAAATGGCTGAATACAGCGATAAACTCGCAATGATAGGAAAATATTTCTAGTGCCTTGGCTTGTCGTACTTACATTAAAATCCATTCTAGGTTCAATTATCGGATCTAGTTTTTATGCTTGGTTTAAAAATACTAAAGTAGGTGTATGGTTTCAAGTTAAAGTAGATAAGATGATGAGCTACCTTGCTGCAAAATATGACATAAAGATAGCAGAAAGAGAAGACAAGTGGCTACAGCAATACCCTAGACTGGCTGAAAGAATACAAAAGTTAGAGGAATTCTCCCATCCTCCTGTAGCACCAGGTGGTGCAACGGAAATCCTTAAAGAGATATCAAATCTCAAAGAACAAATTACAAGCAAAGAGGGCAACAATGATGAACAAGTTTAAAATTTTACTTCACTTGACTGCATTTGTAGTTGGTGCCATGATTGGTACAGCTGTGTTTGCGCAAACATATACAGCAGAAGTGGCAGATATTATCAATGAAAATTGTGTAGTATGTCATAGAGCAGGTGGCATTGGTCCTATGAGTTTCGAAACATATGAGCAAGTGCGCCCTTGGGCTCCTCTTATTCAAATGAAAGTAGCAAGCAGAGAAATGCCTCCTTACGCTTATGATCATGGAATTGGTATCCAAGACCTTCAAGGTGATTGGCGCCTTGCACAAGATGATATCGATACTATAGTAGCATGGGTTAACAGTGGTGCATCATATGGGGATCCCGATACACTAGTATCCGCGCCAGACTTAGGTGACCCTGAAGCTTGGAGCTTCGAAGGCGACTTCGGTATGCCGGACGCAATCATTCCTTCAGTAGCTATCGATATCCCGGCAAACGGAAATGATCTATGGCATAAGCATCTAGTACCTACAGGTCTAACTGAAGATCGTTGCATTAAAGCAGTACAAGTTAAGCCACGAGGCGATGCTAAAGCAGTAGTACATCACGCTAACTCCAATGTTCTCACTGATGGTGGCAATGAAGGCATGCTCACTGAGTACGCCATGGGAAAGTGGGGAGAGATCGTCCCAGAGGGAGTATGCAGACTGCTTCCGGGGAACGCAGAAATCAGATGGGACATTCATATGTTCCCCGGTGGACTTGGAGCAATGGCACCAGGTTCAGTTATCAAAGACAACGTAGTGGAGATTGGTCTTTGGTTATACACCGAAGAGGAAAGCGAACAACTGAAATACAAACAAGACTTGAGTTTATATCGCCTAGGAGACCAGGACGATATAACTATCCCACCCAACGGCTATTACATGACACAAGGCTTCCACAGTTTTGATCATCCTGTTAGACTAGATAGTTTTCAACCACACGGACACTTGCGTATGAACGCAGCTAGTTTGGAAATATTCTATCCAGAGACAGGACGTACAGAACAGATTAGTCAAGTAAGTAATTGGAGTGCAACATGGCATCACAGTCATTTGTATGCTCCAGACGTAGCACCACTCTTACCAGCAGGCGCAATCATTATTTTAAAGCAGTGGTACGATAACACAGCAGAAAATCCAAATAACCCAGATCCAGATATGTGGGTAATGGGCGGTTCAAGAACTGGTGATGAAATGACGCATGCCTGGTTAGCAATTACACATTTAGATGATGAAGGATTTGAAAGACTTCAAGCAGAGAGGATGATAGCCGGAAATGACTAGAGTAAACGCAGCAGTAAGTACATTTGCAATACTCGTTCTCATGTTAGGCATGAGAGCAGAAGCAGTAGAGATTGACTATGCAGAAAATGTAGCACCTATCTTTGTGGAGCAATGTCAATCGTGTCACAGAGAAGGTGGTATTGCACCATGGGCAATGACTGATTACAGAATGCTTCAAGCATTTGCACCTGCAATTAAAGAAGCTGTTGTTTCTTTGAGAATGCCACCAGGACAGATTGATCGTAAGTATGCAAAGGATATTATAAATCATCGCACACTAAATGATTTAGAAATGGAAACTATTGTAGAGTGGGTCAATGCAGGAGCACCTGTAGAAGGTGACAGAGATCCACTAACAGAAACTGTTTACTCTACTTCAGAGTGGGTACACGGCGAGCCTGATATGATTATTGAAGTACCTCCTATGGAGATTCCTGCAGGTCCTTCAGCAATTCCTTATCGTTATGTCAGTGTCCCTACTGGCTTAACAGAAGATAAGTGGTTGCGTGGATCAGAGTACTTGCCTTCAGAGCCTACTGTTATGCATCATATGCTAAACTCAGTAGTACTTCCTGGTAGAGGTAGTATGAATATTCTAGGCGCACAAGGTGGTGGACAAGCAGAGATGAACTTTGCAAGCGTCTCTGCTTATGTTCCAGGTGGTGATCCTGACTTTTATGATGAGAACACTGGCGGATTACTTCGTGCAGGTTCAGTTGTAAATCTACAGTTGCACTATACACCAGACGGCACTGCTAGAACAGACAACGCACGAATTGGTTTGTACTTCCATGACGAAGGTGTAGTACCAGAAGAAAGAATGGCAGGCGATTGTGCTTGTATATTCCCGCAAACTTGGACACCGATTCCGCCGTACGATCCTAACTTTGTACAGACAGCAGAAGTAGTATTAAAGAACGATGTTAACTTGCACACATTCTTACCGCACATGCATTTCCGTGGTAAGAGTATGAAAGCAACTGCATTCTACCCAGACGGCAGCAGTGAAGAGTTGATTGATGTTCCTGTGTACGACTATGCTTGGCAACTTTCATATACTTGGAGAGAGCCTAAGCCCTTACCCAAAGGAACTCGTTTGTTTGTAGAAGGCGCTTTTGATAACTCAGTAGACAACAAGATGAACCCTGATCCAAGCAGAGAAGTACCATGGGGACAGATGTCAGAAGACGAAATGTTCTTCGGAGCATTTACTTGGAAGAACGTAGAGTAGTATAAATACAACCATGGGATTCAAGTTTAGCGCTATGATGTTTGTACTGATGTGTGCCATGGGAGGCGGGGGATACCTGTACTTCCAGGCCACACAAGCAACTATCAGAGATCTAACAGCAAATAATGCTGTTCTCGAAAATGAAGTTAATTCGCAGAAGCAGACAATAGGTACGCTACAAGCAGACTACAAAAGATACAACGAGCTCAATCAAGATCTTCAACGTCGTCTACAAGTTTCTGAAGCTGCAAAAGACGAGCTCGAAAATAAACTCAGCGAACATGACCTTACTGTACTGTCTCTACGTAAACCAGGTTTAATTGAGCGTACAGTAAATAGAGGCACTCAAAAGGCATTCGATGATTTCACAGTACTTACGACACCTGCTGATACTGATCCTACTGATTAGTATGACAGCGTGCTCTGCACTCAATAAAGTTCAGAGACTAGAAGTGTTTTCAACGCCTGTTGAACGAGCTCCTATACCCATGCAGCCAGCTCCTACTCCAGTTAAACTCAAGAGTGTCGAGTGGTATGTTGTTACTGATGATAACTACGATGAATTCAAAGATAAGCTGGTAACAAGACAGGGCGTATCTGTATGGTACGCTATTACAGTTAAAGATTATGAGAACCTCTCGGTAAATTTAGAAGAACTCAGAAGATATATTATCGAACAACAAATGTTACTGCAATATTACGAAGAAGCGATCACTAAAAACTCTGATGAAATAAATACAGAAGAAGCAGAATAATAGGATCGAGTAGAATGACCGATAAAAAAATTACTGTCGACTCTACCGCAGAGATGCAGAAAGCGGATCTCAATGGCGACGGTCATCTCGACAAGATAGAAATGGAAATGATGCTAGACGCTAAGAGAAAGCGTTTAGATGACGAAGATGCTATGAGAGACGCGCAGCGCAACATGGCATGGTTTGCCCTATTTGGCATGCTTCTATACCCCTTCTCAGTCGTATTATCGAGTCTTGTAGGCCTAGAGCAGGCTGCAAGTACTCTAGGTGATATGGCCCCCACATACTTTGTATCAGTAGCTGCTATCGTAGCAGCCTTCTATGGCAAAGAAGCCTTTAGTAAGAAAGAATAATGGCTACTGTAGAAAATTTATCAACAGAAGTACAAATACTCAAGAGAGATGTGGACTCAATGTCCGCTCTCATGTCGAAACTTGACACCGCTATAGACAAGCTGTCTAATGTAGCAAACAGTTTGGATAAAGTCATCGCAGTTCACGAAAGCAAACTCAACAATCACGAAGAGACCGACGATAAATTATTTAGTCTGATCGAACAACGTCGCAAAGAAGCAACAGAGCAGTATGAAGTCTTGCACAAAAGGATCGGAACAATGAGCGACGAGTTTGAAAGTGAGCTCCGGCAATCTATGAAAGATATGGCCGAATCGATTAAAGATATGAAAGAAAAGGATGACGAACACCACAAAGAAATGGCGGAACGTCTTACCAAACTTGAAATGTGGAAGTGGTATGTCGTCGGGGCTGCTACTGTGGCTGGAATTATAGGATCATACGTACTCGAATATGTGGCTAAGTAGTTGACTTTATGGAGTTATAATCATATAATAGTATAGTGAATCTAAATGAGTAAATCTATACTATGTCTCTCTACATTGATATCAAGTACACCAATCTCCTAGCTCCTCGTCTGGAGCTATTCAAAATCAAGAACCACAATCCATTTACTGCCAATAGTAGATGTCCTCTTTGTGGTGACTCTAAGCAAAATAAATGGAAAGCTCGTGGATACTTCTTTACTAAGAAAGGAGGGGTATTCTATAAGTGTCATAACTGTGGTGAAAGCAGCTCGCTCGGTGGCCTCATAAAACAGCTCGACTCCTTTCTATTCAATCAGTATGCTATGGAGAGATATAAGGAAGGTACGCATGGTAAGAGCCATGCTAATGTCGCTAGTGTAATGGAATTCGTAAAGCCCGACTTCGAATCGAGAAAAGAGAAGTCCTTGCTTGACTCCCTGCTCGATCCAATAGATAATACAAGGGCTGAAGAATATGTAAGAGCGAGAGAGATCCCAGAACATAAGTGGAAGGATCTCTACTATATAGACGACATGCAGAAGCTAGAGCAGCTCAGTGAGAAGTACAAAGGTCGTATAATAGGTACGGAAGATAGATTAGTAATACCCTTCTATAATCGAGATAAAAAGTTTGTGGGCGTATCATGTCGAGCTCTGGGTGATGAGAGTTTGCGCTATGTTACAGTTCGCATAAATGATAATGAGCCTCTCGTTTACAACATAGATAAAGTAGACGTTAGCAAAGATGTTTATGTCACAGAAGGTCCTTTAGACAGTCTCTTCCTTGACAATGCTGTAGCGGCAGGAAGCAGTGATCTCAAAGCCGTGGCATCATCTGTTCCCAAAGACAAAATGGTGCTAGTATTCGACAATCAACCGAGAAATGTCGAGCTAGTAAAGCTAATGGTCAAGGCATCAGAGGCAGGATATAGAATGGTCATATGGCCTAAAAATATTGAAGAAAAAGATATTAACGAGATGATTCTAGCTGGCATCGCAGTTAAAGATATTATAAATCAAAATACATTTGAAAGTCTTGAACTGAAACTCCAGCTTGCTATGTGGAGAAGCATATGAAAAAACACGATAACGTCGAATATAGAATGGATAACAAACAATTCTACGAAAATACTATTCGAGAACTAAACAAGCAATTGTACGATGCCTACAAGCGCATTGCAGAATTGAACCATCAGCTTATAGAAGAAAGAGAACAAAATGGCAAAAACTGAATATCTCGGATTGCAAATTGATTATTCCCGCGACGATCTTTTTGATGAGCTAGGTCTTGCACGGCTGAGGGAAAGTTATATGAAAGATGAGGAGACGAGTCCTCAACAAAGATTTGCGTTTGTTAGTAGTCAGTTTGCAAGTAATCCCGAGCATGCGCAGCGATTATATGAGTACAGCAGTAAACATTGGTTATCGTATTCTACTCCTATTCTTTCGTTCGGGCGATCTTCTAAAGGAATGCCTATCTCATGTTTTTTAAATTACATAAATGACACAGCAGAGGGTCTCGTTGAAAATCTTTCTGAAACAAATTGGCTTTCTATGCTTGGGGGTGGCGTTGGCATTGGTTTTGGTATCCGTTCCTCTGATGATAAGTCTGTTGGTGTTATGCCTCATCTCAAGACTTACGATGCATCGTGCCTCGCATATCGCCAAGGTCGCACTAGACGGGGCTCTTACGCTACTTATCTTGATATTTCTCACCCAGACGTTTTAATGTATCTGGAGATGAGAAAGCCTACTGGTGATCCAAATGTTCGCTGTCTGAATCTACATCATGGTATTAACATCCCTGATCGATTCATGGAACTCATTGAGCGATGTATGACCGATCCTAACGCAGATGATGGGTGGAATCTTATTGACCCTCACTCAGGTGCAATAAGAGAGACAGTATCAGCTAAATCGCTTTGGCAAAAGATTCTTGAATTGCGGATGGAAACAGGCGAACCTTACGTTCACTTTATTGATACTAGTAACCGACACTTGCCTGAGTGGCAGAAAGAATTAGGACTCAAAGTACATCAATCAAACCTGTGTTCAGAAATAATTTTACCAACCAATAAAGATAGAACAGCCGTTTGCTGTCTGTCTTCTGTAAATCTAGAGTACTATGATGCTTGGAGCAGAAACCCTCTGTTCCTCAAAGACATGGCTGAGATGCTCGACAATGTGTTACAGTACTTTATTGATAATGCACCTGATCAGGTAGCACGAGCTAAGTTCTCAGCAAGCCGCGAACGAAGTATTGGTGTAGGTGCATTGGGCTTTCACGCTTATCTACAAAGCAAGAATATTCCTTGGGAAAGTGCAATAGCCAAGGGTGCTAATCTGAGAATGTTTAAACACATACGAGGAAAACTTGATGTCGCAAATACAGAGCTCGCAGACGAGAGAGGAGAAGCTCCAGACGCTAAAGGAAGAGGCAAGCGATTTAGCCACGTCATGGCGATTGCTCCCAATGCGTCTAGTAGTATTATTATGGGGAACACTTCGCCTAGTATTGAACCTTTTAGGGCTAATGCTTACCGCCAAGACACATTATCTGGAGCTTTTCTTAATAAAAATAAGTATCTGGTGGAGCTTATTAAAGGTAAGATTGAAGCTGGGGCAACTAAACAAGCAGAAGACGAAATCTGGTCTTCAGTAATATCAAATGACGGATCTGTACAACACTTAAACTTCCTTGATCAGTGGGAGAAAGACGTGTTCAAAACATCAATGGAAATAGATCAGAGATGGGTTATTGAACACGCTGCAACTCGACAAGAGTTTATTGACCAAGCACAATCACTTAATCTGTTCTTCCGACCCGACACTAATATTATGTACCTACATGCTATTCACTACATGGCATGGAAGCAGGGATTGAAAACACTTTACTATTGCCGCTCAGAGAAGCTAGGCAAAGCAGATAAAGTATCTAACAAAATAGAAAGGCAGATTATCAAAGAAATTGATATGACTGCTCTTGTGAACGATGACACTTGTTTGGCATGTGAAGGCTAACTAAGAACAAAAACAAGGTAAAGATTTAATGGCAAAAGAAAAATTAAAACTCCAAGACGAACGAGCTACGTTCAAGCCTTTCAACTATGCTTGGGCGTATGATGCTTGGCTAAAACATGAGCAGTCCCACTGGCTTCATACAGAAGTACCGATGAACGAAGATGTAAACGATTGGAAAGGTAAACTCAACGAAGCTGAGAAGGGGTTTCTTACTAATATCTTTAGATTCTTTACTCAGGGCGACATTGATGTTGCGGGTGGGTATGTAAATAATTACTTACCACACTTTCCGCAACCTGAAGTCCGTATGATGCTAATGGGATTTGCAGCAAGAGAAGGACTACACGTTGCAGCATACTCTCATCTAATCGAAACACTTGGTATGCCTGAGTCAACTTATAACGAGTTCCTCGAATATGAGGCGATGGCTAATAAGCATGAATACTTTTTAGATTTGTCTAATGATACGCAAGATAAAACAACCATAGCAACTAACATTGCAGCTTTCTCAGCATTCACTGAAGGCATGCAGCTGTTCTCCTCATTCATCATGTTGTTGAACTTTCCACGTCATGGTAAGATGAAAGGCATGGGGCAAATTATTACTTGGTCTATTGTTGATGAAACCTTGCACGCCGAGAACATGATTAAATTGTTCCGAGAATACATTGAAGAGAACATTGATATCTGGAACGATGATCTAAAGGGAAAGATATATGCCATTGCTGAAAGAATGGTAGAGCTCGAAGACAAGTTTATTGACTTAGCATTCACTATGGGGGATATGGACGACCTATCTGCTGAGGATGTTAAGAAATACATTAGATATATATGTGATCGAAGACTGATTAGCTTAGGTCTTAAAGGTATCTTCAAAGCAAGAAAGAATCCATTACCGTGGGTTGAATCTATGATAAATGCACCAACACACACCAACTTTTTTGAGAACCGAGCAACTGATTATGCTCGTGGAGCCCTCAAAGGAGATTGGGGAGATGTGTGGGGTAAGGCGTGAAAGAAAAGTTTGTTGAATACTTCGCCACTATAGCAAGAGAGACAGCTAAGCTATCGTACGCAAATAGGTTGCAGGTGGGTTGTGTTATCGTAAAAGATAATCGCATCTTATCTGTAGGCTACAACGGCACTCCTGCAGGTTGGGATAACGCATGTGAAGAAGTTGTTCCACCGAACGAGTGGGTTGATTATGAGCAACTGAAAACCAAGCCAGAAGTATTACACGCAGAGGCAAATGCGCTGATGAAACTTGCACAATCAACTGATAGCTCAAGAGGTGCAGACTTATTTGTCACTCATGCACCATGCATCGAATGTGCAAAACTTATTTATCAAGCTGGCATTAAAAAAGTATACTATATAAAAGAGTACGAAGCCGCTAAAGGATGCGGTCACGAATTTTTAAAAAAGGCTGGAGTAGATTTATGCCAAGTAAAGTAAAACACGATATTATATGCGATGACTGCGGCGCTGAATACGTAATAGAATTTGATGAAGATGAGATAATAGACGAGCCTGCATACTGCGTGTTCTGCGCATTTCGCTCTGATGAATGTGAAGAGCTAGATATGCACGGAATAAATTTTGACGACTGATTGGTATTATCAAGGTGAGTTGTACACAGCCGATGACATAAACGACTACTACGGTTTTGTATATGAAATTACAGACCTAGAGTGCAACAAGAAGTATATTGGTAAAAAATTCTTCTGGAGTAAGAAGAGGCTGCCACCACTCAAGGGAAGAAAAAATAAGCGGAATAGGATAGTGGAATCCGATTGGCGCGAATACTACGGATCGAGCGAATCTGTCAAGCAGTTAGTCGAGTCGTCAGGCAGAGAAAGATTTAAAAGAGAAATTGTTATATTGTGCAAGTCGAAAGGCGAGTGTTCATATCAAGAAGCTAAACTACAATTTCAATATGATGTACTACTCAAAGACGAATATTACAATGAGTTTATAGGGGTTCGAATTAACTCTAAGCACTTGAAAAATATGAAAGATAATTACCAGCGACAATTAGAAAAATGATGTCTCTTCATCGCCGAAATGTCTCCACGCTTGCCACACTGAGGGCAAACTACTTTTTCTCGATTCTTAGCAGCATTGGAAAAGGATTTCTTGGCCTCATCACTATATACTCTTTGCGAAGCAGATATAGACATTTTGGTTATAGTCTCAGGAGTGTTTTTTCTACCCCTGAGCTTATCTGCTCTTTTCTTTTTGGTTTCTTCCGACTGTACGCTGCCAGTCCGGGCTTCAGATATTCTTTTACGAGCTTCTTCTGTGTGAACGAGGGGAATCTTTCTAGGAGAATAAGGTAACGCTCCGACTCTCTTGCCGTTCTCGCGTTGAATATTTCTGATGATTTCTTCTTTACCAATTTGGCCAGCCAGGCCTTTCCAAGCAAGTTTATCTTGCCAGCGACCATGCTCTTCATATAGCTTACGATGGGCTTCTGCGTGCTCTTCTACAGTGAGTTCTACAATATTGGATGGGTCGTCTGTACCACCAGCATGGCGAGGAAGGATGTGGTGTTTATGCGTATAAATATTCATACTGATACTCCTATTAAGTATTAGAGTGTATGGGGACGGCAATCCCGCGATACACAACTATTTATAATATCAAGGACATTGAGACATTGAGAGCAGATTATGGAAGTGACGGAAGCAATAACACCTGAGGGCACTGTCGTAGAGCCTGGTGAGAAAAGAAAATACAATGTCAGTGGTATGGAATTCGTATATACTGCTCCTTCCTGTGAGATAGTAACCTTTAAAAATTGCACATTGACCAGTGGAAGTTGGGAGCATGGTCTAGCTGGTGTGATTAAAGATGATCTATTTTATCATAGCCGCTTCACTAAAGACGCTAGTAACTTTCGAACGAAAAGTCCTTTCTGGTCTAACGCCCGAGGGGATTTCTCTGTTGACTTAGAAAGCGACTTCTTCTATAATTATACTATGGATGAAGTATTCACCTGGTTCAATATAGGGCAATACTGGCACTGGTTCTTTGAAGATCTACCTTTGATAAAAGCGTTCAGACAAAAGCCAGATATACCTATTGTCATTAACAGTCCCTTGCAATACCAATTAGACTCACTCGACTTCTTCCCGGACATAAAAGAAAGATTGTGCGTGGTAGACACTCCTGCTATTATTAACGCTAAGAAAGTTCATGCTGTTACATACCCAGCTATATCAGATAGAGGTAGAGTAGCTACATGGGCTACAAAGTTTCTAAAGGACAACCTTGTTACTGAAGAAGAAGGGGAGTTTAAGAGAGTTTACATCTCGCGTAATGATGCTATAGCCAGAAATGTAAAAAATGAACCCGCACTGATTGATATGTTGGTAGACGAGTTTGGTTTCGTACCTTTCAACACACATAAGACTAATAGTATGTCTAGTATGCCTCTCAAGGAGAAACTTAAACTCTTTGCAGCTGCTGATATTATAGTGTCGCCAACTGGGGCAGGCCTCACACATACACATGCTATGAAGCCAGGTGGAATCGTCGTTGATTTCAATCATTCTTTTGAAGTTGCAGAGGAATGTGGATGGAATAACATAGCTGATGTTTGCGGTTTAAACTGGCATACTATAGAAGCAGAAACAAAAGAGATACCTGCTGAAAGACCCAAGCCCAAGAACGCTCATATGGAAGTAGACATTCAACAATTGAGAAAGACACTGCAGAATGCAATTAATCAAAGAGCTTAATGGTCATAGTGGTGCATCCGTATCGTTGTATGATAATAACACAGTCGTAAAGAACGGATATAAGAAAGCTCGACAGAGTGCAGACATACTATTATCTCTACCATTTAAGACACCGGAAATATATGAGGTGACTGACGAGAGTATAGTAATGGAGTATGTCAATGGTGAGGACATCGCCTCGTTCCTAGAACAAAATGGAAACGAGGGTATTGATCTACTGATCGGGTTTATTGAAAAGTATTACAGCTGGTGCTTTGAAAACTCGACGACCTACAACTTTGGTGAAGAGCTTGACGACAAAGCATTTCAGATAGCTGATACGATCAACCTTGCGAGCCTGACTAATAAATTAAAATATGACATGCCAAAGAGTATGATCCACGGCGACTTCACGTTTGATAATATGCTGCACAAGGATGGGGAGTTCTATCTTATTGACGCCAATCCAACTAACCTGAGCAGCATATACTTTGATGGTGCTAAGCTGAGACAAGACATAGACGGATTTTGGTTTCTGAGATCTAGACCAGATAAAATAAACTTCAAAATATCCTGCAAGAGGATAAGCGAACATCTCAAGTCGACGTACGCCTTTATGAATGACGATAACTTATACTGCTTCATGTTGTGCCGTATACTACCTTATTGCAAAGATGATTTCACAATTAAATTCCTCACTAAAGAGATAGACAGAATATGGCCGTTATAATACCATGTGCAGGACAAAGTTCAAGATACCCGGGTACAAGACCTAAATATCTTTTGACTGTATCCAATGGCGAGTGTTTGTTTGAGAGAGCAGCAAACCTATATGTAGACTGTACCGACGTACACTTCGTAATATTACGAGAGCATGCTGAGAAGTATGATGCTGAAATTGCTATCAATAAAGTATACGGCCACCGTGATAATGTACATATTCATATTCTCGATCAACCAACGTCTGGTCCTGCAGAAACATCATACCACGTCGCTATGAAGTTATCTGACACGCCTATCTTTATACAAGACTGTGACAGTTTCTTTACATCTTCACTGAGCGAAGAGAATTATGTATGCACTGTCAACTTAAAAGACAATCTGGATGTTATAAATGTTGCGGCAAAAAGTTTTGCAGTGACGAATGAGCAAGGCCTGCTGACTAATATAGTAGAGAAGTCTGTTGTCAGTAATCAGATTTGCGTAGGTGGATATGGTTTCAAGTCAGCCGACACTTTCTGTAGATCGTTCGAACGTCTTAGCGAGATACACGAAGGTGAGATATTCGTTTCGCACATTATAAAAGAGTTGCTCCAGACCAACGTCTTCGTTGCTAAAGATGTACAGGACTATGTTGATCTAGGAACATACAAAGAATTTGTTGAGTACAACAAGCAGAGACAAACTATTTTCTGTGATATCGACGGGACAGTCTTCTACAATCAATCTAAGCTCTTTAGCAACGATTACTCGAATCCTCCTCGGCCGATTCCAGGTGCTGTTAAGTATCTTCTGCAAAAGCAAGAAAAAGGAGCTACAATCATATTCACGACCTCGCGCCCGAGTAAGTTCAAAGACACAACGGAGAAGGGCTTAGAGGACTGCGGTTTTAAGGATATTAGAGTACTCTACGACATACCTCATGCACCAAGAGTGTTAATAAATGATACAAGCATAACAAATCCATACCCCTCTGCTACGTCAATAAATGTGCCTAGGGATGATAACGAATACTGGAGCAAAATGATATGATAGACGCATTCAACGAAAAGGTTACTATGCGCTCGCAAAAAGCTGATGGTAAAATGTACGTTACGTTTTTAGAACATACTATAGAATTTGACCTCAGCAATAAATTCAATCACACATTTGGACATTTTGTAAAAAGAGGAAACGGTTTTGATAAGTTCCAAATTATCGAGCCTGGCTTTCTCAAAGCGCTCAATGGCATTAGTAAAAACTTTAAAATAGACCATGCCATTGACATTGGTTGTCAAAATTTGTACACCACATTGATGATGCAGAAGGTATTTGATGCAAACGTAGTAGGATACGACATCGATCCCATTGCACTAGAAGCAGCTCACTTAAATTTAGCTAGCAATCCAACAGACGCAATAACAATAAACAGCTACGGTTTTGGAAATGGGGAGAACAACACAGTACTACTCAACGATTATACAGATCCTGTAGATTTGATACTGAGTGATATTGAAGGATATCAGTCTGAGGTTATTGAAGGAGGTCTGGAGTTTATAAACAACAAAAGACCTATAATTATTATGGAGACAGACAAAGAGAATGCTGTTGACTATAAACGACCAGACAGAGAGAATATTAAAGGGTTTGAAGATTATGCATATTTGTATAATACTGATCATCGGGCTCGACATACAATTTTTCAAACCATTGAAAGGAAAGATATACCTGTAAACGATGGTCTATTGATTTGTATCCCAAAGGAGAGGATGTGAAAACTTATCTTGCCAACTATCTGTACGAGAAATCCATGATATCTGGAGCTCAGTGCGACGATATCTACAACATAGAGTACTATCTTAACGAAGACAATTTTGCAGATCAAACGCAACTAGCTTATAAAATTCTATTTGGAGAAGACCCAGATCCAATTGTGTTTACTGGGCATAAGTTCTTTTTGACAAAGAATGTGCATCCTCTGTTTGGTCGCGTTGATCTTATGGAGAAGGGTCTTCATATATTCAGAATGATATTCGCAAGGCATGCCCACGACCTAAGAGGTAGTGGAATCGAAGAGTACAACCGTGATGGCGTGATGGTGATTGAAAACTTCCTTGACGACAGTACATCCAAGAAAATAAAAGACTTCATTCTTTCCTATCCAATCTGCGAAAACATTCAACCGTTTAATAAAATAAAAGAGGTCATGTCTAAGGAGTATGACCAGAAGTTATTTTACAACGTATTCAAAGAAAAAATATTTCCAGTTTGTGCTGAAGCTGTACGTAGAGTAGATTACGAGGATGCAGCCTGGGATCATTTCTTACATACGAGTTACGTTCAACGGCTGCAGAATAACCCGAGTAATGGAGACATTCAAAAAGTATGTCACAGCGACGTATTCTATCCATGCCTCAAGTATTGGTACTTCCCCGAGGATGTCAATGAAGGAGCATTCATGTATGCCAAGGGAAGCACAGCGTTAAGTACAGAGCAGTTAGATTTCTATCTAAAGGAATCAATTGCTGTTACCAATGGTACGTGGGACACAAAAAGAAATAAAGGTCACAGCGAGGGTTCGTTCAGAGCTTTACCTGATGACCTTGCTAGGATGAACCTCAAACTAGAACCTATTGTAGCCAAAGCAAACTCATTGGTTGTTGCTGATACAAGTGGCTTTCATTGTCGAGGTGATGTCACTACACCAACTACAAGAAATGCGGTACATGGTGCAATTCGTGTAGAGACTCCATTCGATTAATGTATAAACGATAACGGAAAACTACGTATGAAAATTGCAGTTGTGTATAGTGGGGAGCCTAGAACTTTCGAAACTGTTTCTAAGCAGCATAGAGATGAATTCTTGCAGGGTCTTGATTACGACAGCTACCATTCCACGTGGATAAAGACAACACCAGAAGAATGCGCTGTCATTGAAAATTCAGCCAACTTCAAAAAGATTGCGAAAGTCGATTACAATTGCGTTGCAAGAACAGATCTATGGCACTTCGAGTCTACTCTTTTAAGTAATAGAAAAAACCATCCTATATTCATGTTAGGTCGTATTCAGCACATGACAGCAGCTGCCTTTGACCTCGTAGTTAAATCTAAAATTGACTACGACATTGTTGTCCGACTTCGATACGACTTTAAATACAAAGGCAAGTTAATCGACTATCTGCCCCTTGTTCAGAAAAGCAACGATGTTGTAATAACAAGGAAAATGGGTGGCAAGTCGAGTCCTGTGAATGTTTGGGATGGATTTGCATTTGGCACATTTACAGCGATGTGTTGGTACTTTCACTTTAACAAATGGATACCTTTCTCTCTGTTCAACAAAGACGTTGCTAGTTGGAAGTATCAGCCCGAATTTGTGTATGGAACGTACCTGAGGCATGTTGGCCTCGATGTAATTGATAGCGAGGTGATCCCACAGCACGTTTATCCAGAAGGACACTATGTTGACTGGCATAGAGAAAAAAGAACTGTTCAATACTATCGGGATCTTGCAAACTTTCATCCCGAGATGTACACGCAGAAAAATGGTAAGCTCACCATAGAAAATGATAGTCAATGGATAACTGACGAGCACATAATTAATGTCCTACAGGCTAACGAAGGGCTGGTGTGCAGGGAAGAATAAGCAGCATTCGATGTTGATCCAGCTGAGATATTATTATATAATATGTCTTAGGATATAATTACGTCGATTGATAATTTGAAGCAGAGGCATAATAAATGAGTGAGCCAGTTAGAATATTCATAGGTACATCTGCCAATGGAGAAGATGCTGAGTGTGAGATGGTATATGAGTATTCTATTCGTAAGAATGCTTCTGTGCCTGTAGAAATCACATGGATGAGGCAGACGCATGATGATACATCGCTATGGGGTGGGTGGCAGACTCAAATGTGGTCTACTCCTTTCTCAGGCTTCCGTTGGGTTATTCCTGAGGCATGTGGGTTCAAAGGTAGAGCAATATATACTGATTGTGACATGATTAACTTCAAGGATATCAACGATTTAATCAATATTGATATGGAAGGTAAGCCTGTTGCAGCTAGACGAGGACAGCGTTTTGGTGGACACGAGTTTTGTGTAATTGTATTCGATTGTGCAGCCTTCGAAGATTACTCAATGCCATCCAATCGTATGAAAAATATTCCTGAGTCACATCATAGAATGATTAATAAGTTCTCTGGTCAGCCTTTAGTTAAAGATTTAGATCCCAAGTGGAATTGTCTTGATGGTGACGATGTCCCTGTTGACGAGCTGTGGCATGTGCACTACACAGACATGGCTACACAGCCATGGCGGCCAGCATGGTATACGGGACAGATAGCCGAGCATAAAAGACCAGATATATTCAATCTTTGGTTTGATGTCAAGGAGGAGGCTATTGCTGCTGGATATACAATTGATGACTATGCACCCGAAGAGAATTTTGGTCCGTACAATATAATTGGTAAGTAATATGATAACTGGTATATTTTTAAACAGTGCCAACGATAATAAGTTTCGAAAGATGCTATTCGATTTTCAGTGGGGTATTGCCGAGCTGGGCGATGAAGCATTCGTTACAACCAATGATGATGACATAGATGAATGCGATGTTGCAGTAATCTTTGGTTCTTGGAAAGATAGGGACACACCCTGGCACAATTGTAAGCGAAGCATAGTAGAGAGCGGTAAGCCGTTTATTTGTGTAGAGACACCTCTGATCGGACGTGGACCTGTCAGCAACATATTGCAAGACGAATGGTATAGGATAGGAGTCAACGGCTTCTTAGCTGATACAGGTCGATTCTTTAGACAAAGCCAGAGCTATCCGTCTGATCGTTGGGAGAAGATATCCAAGAATCTTAACGTGAAGCTCCTACCATGGAAGAAAGAAGGTAACTATATTGTCATTGCATTGCAGCTTCCTGGCGACGCTTCTCTTCGAGGTATTAACGTAACTAAATGGGCAGCTGATACTGCTGAAGAGCTCAGAATGTATACAGACAGACCAATCGTTGTGCGAACACCCCAGCTTGATAGACAATTTGACAAAGAAGATATCGTACGCATTACACGTATTGAAGGTGCTGCACTGCAGCAAGGTACAAAGGATAATCTGTTAGAGACACTTGATGCAGCCTATGCTACTGTAACATATAGTTCAGGATTTGGCATAGACTCTGTTATCAGAGGCACTCCCACAATTGCTATGGATCCAGGTAGCTTTGCTTACTCGCTAGGCAATAACAAGTTATCCCAGATTGAAGATTTGGTAAGATCAAACGATAGACAACAATGGTTAAATAACCTTTCATACGCTCAATGGTCGCGCAAAGAAATAAAAGATGGCCGTGCATGGCAGCATATCAGGAATCAACTATGAGTACGTTTGAAGTTGTAACATCAATGAGTCAGTCTTACTACGATAAGATTGGCAGTGTAATGCTCGAGAGCTTCATAGATAAATGGCCCGATCATATTAATCTCAGAATATATACTGAAGATAACCTGAGGCTACCAGAGCATTCCAAATATAAAATATATGATCTGTACAAGGAAGAGCCTGAGCTCCGTAAGTTTGTCGATAGACACAAGGACAGACCTGATCAACAGAACGCCCTGGAACTGCACCTGGGCGCTGTTAGATTCTCTTACAAGACGTTCAGTGTAATTAACGCTTGCCTCAACAAGGCAGCTGATTATATAATATGGCTTGATGCTGATACATTGACGCATGCTGACGTTACTATGGACTTCCTAGAATCCTTAGTAGACGAAGAGAAGTACTTGACTTATCTGGGTCGTGAGAATAACTACAGTGAATGTGGTTTTGTGATATACAATACTAATCACTCTGTTAATGATGCCTTTATGGGTCGTTGGAAGATGGAGTACACGCATGACGGAGTATTTAAGTATGCTCAATGGCACGATAGCTTTGTATTCGATGAAATCAGAAGGATGTTCGAGAAAGATTTGAAAATTGAGAACATCAATCTTACTCCGTGGGGCAAGAACTACGATCACGTATTCATCAATAGTATTCTAGGCGAGTACATGGATCATATGAAAGGTGATCGAAAGAACATTGGTAAGAGTAAGAGATCTGACATATTTAATGAACGTAAATCAGAATATTGGAGTAACATATAACATGACTACTGAATATTACCATCCGAACCAGGATAAAATAATATCTATAGAGAAAGGATTCAATGGGGGTGTCGCCACTGTGATAGAATCGTCTAAACACAACGACCGAGTTCAATCTTTGACAATTGAAGAATCAGAGGTAGATAGATTCGTACAAGGGTTACAAAATGACGGCTGGTTGAGAAGGCAACAATTGTAAGTTGACTTTTGAATTCGCATCGGTTATAGTATCTGTATGAATATTGAATTTGTTAAAGTAAGAAGAAAGAAGAACAGACTACTCATGACAGAGGCGATCGAATTATTTGCGTTCACTTTATTGCATCCGCGGACAGTAGAGGTTCTAGATATCATTGTAGAGATGAAGGACCTCGGTCATGCTGATGGATATTGTGGGTGGGAAGACTCTAATATTAATCCAAGATCGTTTACGATTGAGTTAGACAAGAAGTTAGCTGGTAGTGAACTAATTAAAACTATAGCACATGAGATGGTACACCTCAAGCAGTTTGCGAAGGGGGAGTTGAAAGAAAGATTCAAACCAACTTACCGTCATATATGGCATGGGGATATAGTGGATGTTGGGCTTGATAACTTCTACGAAGTACCGTGGGAAGTTGAAGCTCGGGAAATGGAAGAAGATTTATTTTTATTATTTGAAAGTAGGGTGATGAACTAATGTCGACAAGTTTGAATGTACTACAAAGTGAGCCAGCTGGATTCAGCTTAGGTCAGGATAGTGATGGTGTAACCGTAGATGAGTTGTCTAAAGACGCTATGGGCGGCACTGAGATGATGAAATACGGCCTCTACGAGCGTTTACCGATAGACATTAGGGATGAGGTCCAGATTATTTGCTCGCGCGTCAGGGACGTGGATGACACGCGTCCGTCCATCCTGTGGCTGCATGATCTATTTAACGATCCGGAAGCGATCCATCTGAAAGATGCTGAGTCGCGAGCAAGATTTGATAGACTGGTATTTGTATCGCAGTGGCAGTTCAACACGTACCATCTTGCAATGGGTATACCGTACAGCGAATCGCTTACACTACGCAATGCAATAGAACCTATCGAGCACAAAGAAAAGTCTAGAGATGACAAGATTAGACTAATCTACCATACTACGCCTCACAGAGGCCTCGAGTTATTAGTACCCACGTTTGAGTTTCTACAGAAGCATCATGACAACATTCACTTAGATGTGTACTCATCATTCGAAGCATATGGCTGGCCTCAACGAGATGAGCCATACCTAGAGCTGTTCGAGCGTATCAAGAGTAATCCTGATATGACCTATCATGGGTATCAACCAAACGACGTAGTACGCAAGGCTTTGCAAGAGGCTCATATATTTGCCTATCCTAGTATATGGCAAGAGACATCCTGCATTGCAGCCATAGAAGCTATGAGCGCGGGGTGCGCAATAGTATGTCCTAACTACGCTGCTCTTCCCGAAACTACATCTAATTTTGCATACCAGTATCAATGGCACGAAGATCCTCAGCAGCATGTCAATATATTTGCAAACGCGCTGAGCTCAGTCATAGACCAAGTCGGCCGAAACGAAGATAGTACCAAGAGCAGATTGATATTTCAAAGGAACTACACAAATGCGTTTTATAACTGGGACCAACGAGCCCGTGAATGGGAGGGACTGATCCGTGGCATCCTCGCAAACAAAGCCTAAGAAGACTCGAAGAAGAAGCACGTTATCTCCGGAACAGAAAGAAGCTGCAGTCGCGCGTCTAGCTGTAGCTCGGGAGAAGCGTCTCGCAAACAATCCGCCTGCATACAAGAATGTTCATCCTCATGTCATTGCACTGTCAGATGATCATGAATGGTCTCTTAAAAAAGTCAAAGAGTATATAAAGTATCAGAAGGAAGTTAAGAAGGTACATCAGCAGGCGACCAGAAATGGAGTCAAGGGAGCTGAAGCTCTCTACCTTTCATCCCAGTCTTACATTATCAATATGGAAACATATCTTAAAACTGGCATATGGCTCGATAGTTTCTGGGGCAAAGATCGCAACATGAAGGTGATAACCTATTGTATCAATCCAGCATACTATCACGAAGGCAAGAAGAAGGGTCAGATGAAAAGGACAAAAGGCGTATACTATTCTGACATGGGTGCAGTTTGTGATAAGAGCACGGATGGTGTATAGCCTAAATAGAAGTATGGCTAGAGCTATTGTAATCAACTTTCCTCGCGATCGTGTGGTGGAAGGTAGATATGACCTCATCAATGAACTCAATAAAACGAGTATGAGCGTTCGTCTGGCCAAACAAGATCAGTTCATTGAAGGTTTGGTTGAGCTGTATAGTAGTCGTATTATGAGTAAACTAGAGTACCATGGCTTCGATGTGGATTCTGATGAGTTTATACGAGACTACTGTCTGGTATCTGAAGCTCTATCATCATGCCTAATGCGCACTCTTGGTCGGAGTCACCCTCTTCACAAGATGCAAGAGAAGCTCGAGCAAGTCCTACGCGACGAAGAAGATAAGAGTTGACTTTGTGCTTACTATCATATATAATCAGATAGTAAACTAAAATAATGGAATAATATTATGATTCTCGTCGACTTTAACCAAGTTGTTATCAGTAATTTTATGGTACAGGTTGGTGCGCACACGAATATCCCTCTTGATGAAAGTATGCTCAGGCATATGATCCTCAACACTATAAGACACTATCGTCAGAAGTTTACCGAAGAGTACGGTGAGCTTGTCATCTGCTGCGACAGCAGGAGATATTGGCGTAAAGAGATCTTCCCCTTCTACAAAGCTGGTCGTAAGAAAGACAGACAATCATCTGGTGTCGATTGGCCCACTATGTTTCAAGCTCTTGATAAAGTAAGAGAAGAGCTCATTGAGGTCTTTCCTTACAAGACTATTATGATCGATGGAGCTGAGGCCGATGACATCATTGGTACTATATCCCATACGCATCACGATAGTCCATTGCTTATCCTTTCAAGCGATAAAGACTTTGTTCAGCTACACGTGTATAAGAACATTAAGCAATATAGCCCAGCAGTTAAGAAGTTTGTTCGTCATGAAGATCCTTCAGTGTATCTCAAAGAGCATATCTTAAAAGGTGATCGAGGGGATGGCATACCGAACATATGCTCTCCTGATGGAGTGTTTGTATCTGGAGGCAGACAGAAGCCGATTCGGAAGAACATTGTATCCTCTGTGTCGCATCTAAACATAGACAACATCGAATCTAGTGAGCTAATGGAGAATGATGAATATAAGCGTAACTGGATGCGTAACAGGCAATTGATTGATCTGTCTCTTATACCTGAAGAGATTAAAAAGCAGATTCTCGATACGTATGAAAATTATGTTACTAATGACCGAAGTAAGTTATTTAATTACTTCATACAAAATAAATTAAGCAACCTCATGGATAGTATTAGCGAGTTTTAGATATGAATCTCAGTATGTACGAACAACTTGAAAAAGTAGACAAAGAAAAAACTAGAGCGAAGAAGATTGCGCTTCTTCGGGAGTACGCCCAGAGTGCACCGATGAAGATCATTCTCGATCTCACTTTCAATCCTAAATGGATTTGGTTACTCCCCGCGGGAGTTCCTCCATACTCGCCTGCTGCAAAAGAGGCTGATGTACATCACGTGCTGAAGCACGATGCGCGCCGCCTTCAGTATTTTATTAATACTCCAGAAGGCAAAGCAATGAAGACCCTCAGACGTGAAACTATGTTCATAGAGATGCTTGAGAGCGTAGATCGATTTGATGCTAAGTTGTTGGTATCAATTAAAGATAAGAAGATGCCTTTCAAGTCTATTACTAAGAAGCTCGTTCAAGAAGCTCTACCAGAAGCAACAGAGGGCTGGTAGATGGCTAAGACGGATCGCAGAAAGAATACTAAAAATTCAGACAAGATAGATGACAAGCTAGCTCGCAAGAAGCAGCGAATTCTTAAAATAGTGAAACAGCAAAGTATAAGTGAATATGATGATGAAGAAGAGAGCCTTTATTATAGGAAACGGTAAGTCTAGGAGCGAGCATGATCTTGAATCGCTCCGAGGACGTGGATGCATCTATGGATGTAATGCTCTATACAGAGACTTTGAACCAGACTATCTTGTTGCAATTGATGAAGAGATAACTAAAGAGATTCAAGAGAGCGACTTCCCCGAAGAAAAGTTTATTAGCCCTCCTTTTGAAGAGCAGTTCGAGCATCCTGAATTTAATCCGTTTACCAGACTGAGATCCAATGCTGGCATGAACGCTATGATTGAGGCTATCAAGCATGGCCATCGAGAGTTGATATGCATGGGATTTGATTTTATTATTCAGAATGAGTTAGCTACTGACAATGTGTACACTGGTACCAACGCATATGGTCCACAAACTAAAACAAGTCTGCAGGATGGTGCTAGACGTGCTTTGTACCTCGATTGGTTTGCGAAGATGAACCATGGCTCGTCGTTCATTATGCTGCTACCAAGGATTAAAGGCCTCCACGTTCATCGATTTCAATCACCCAACATCCGTGGTATGTTCCTGGATGAACTCGATAGTTTTATAAATAAAGAGGTATAGGAGAATTATGCCAATATACACTTTCAAAAACAACGAGACCGGTGAAGTCTGGGATGAAATAGTATCCTGGGATAGTCGTGTCGCCTTCCTCGAAGAAAACCCTCACATCTCTACTATCATCGAGAAAGCCCCTGGGCTTGTCAGTTCGAAATACGTAAGTGGAATCAAAAACGACGATGGTTGGAATGAAAACCTCAGTCGAATCTCTGAAGCACATCCCACTAGTGACCTAGCTGACCGCTACGGTTCTAAGGATATATCCGCCTCGAAAACAAGAGAAGCTGTGAAGAAGTGGAGGAAGCAAACTCAATCCTAAGGGGATGATGAATGAGTACTCTTACTGTCGAACATTTTGAAGATTATTACGACAAAAAAAATGAGAAAGAATATTCTAAATTTAACAAAAGACGTCAAAGGAAGCAACGAACACAAAAAAGAGATTCATTAGAACTGAGAACGATAAGCCCTATGACTGAGAACCAGTCGGCGGCATTCGCTTTATTCGACAAAGGTGACAACCTAATGCTGCACGGAGTAGCAGGAACAGGCAAGACATTTATATCCCTGTATCTCGCACTCGACGAACTAATGAACGGCTCAGATCTACTAGACAAAATTATCATAGTCAGATCAGTAGTACCAACAAGAGACATAGGCTTTCTACCAGGAAAAGAAAGCGAAAAGATGGCGGTGTATGAGCAACCCTATAAGGCCATCTGCTCACAGATAACAAATAGAGGCGATGGGTACGATATCCTCAAGACTAAAGGAAAGATCGAGTTTATATCGACGTCCTTCATCAGAGGTAATACGTACGATGACTCTATAATAATTATTGATGAGTTCCAGAATATGACTGACTCAGAGATAAATTCTATCATGACTCGTGTAGGAGCTAACTCAAGAGTTATTGTTTGCGGCGACTTCAGACAAACAGATCTCACCAAGCCCCATGAACAGTCAGGTGCTAAGTTGCTGCTACAACTCTGGTCTAGGATGGGTTACGGTAATAGCAATGTCGAGTTCGAGATGAACGATATTGTCAGAAGCGGATTCGTGAGACAGTGGATAGAAGCACGGGACGAAATGAATTTGGTATAGCCTGTTGACCTTTTGGGCATCATATGTTATGGTGTCCAATACAATTGAGAAAGAGTTACATAATGAAGTTCACACATATCAATCCTTACGACATAAAGCCATTAGACAGTACCACACAAGCTGACGGACAGAGATACTATCTTACACCAGAAGGTAAGAAGTATCCTTCCGTCACTACTGTCGCTGGCATCTTTGCCAAGGATGGTATTATCAAGTGGCGTAAGAGAGTTGGTGAAGAAGAAGCCAATAAGATATCTACGCAAGCCTCGACCAGAGGTACAGCCGTACACAAAGTATGTGAAGACTACATTAACAATGTAGAAGACTATACGAAGAACCACATGCCCTCCAACATTCAATCGTTCAACGATTTGAAACCCCTCATAGACTCCAACATAAACAATGTCGTAATGCAGGAATGCCAAATGTACTCCGACTATCTAAGGGTAGCTGGTACTGTTGACTGCATTGCTGAGTACGATGGGACATTGTCTGTAATCGACTTCAAGACGTCACGCAAGCCTAAGAAGAAAGAATGGATTGATAGTTACTTTATGCAGACAGCAGCATATGCTGTTATGTTTGAAGAGATGACTAAGACGCCTATCAACCAGCTAGTGATAATGATTACAGTAGACGGATCTGAGCCACAGGTGTTTACTGAACGCCGCGACTCTTGGATTTGGAAGTTTGTTGACGCGAGGAGCGAGTTCGAGAGGCGTTATAACGCTTAAGGCCAGCTGAGTGATCTTGGATCCTACCACGAACCCAACCATGAGGTATATCGCCCTTGCATCTTTTCTCTTCGCCTAGAGATCTATTGCAGATCCAGACCCAACCACCCTTGTTGCAATTGTTTAAAGACTTTTGCTTCTTTGTTTCATCTGAATCTTTATAGCCGCTTTTACCATGGACATTATACTGATAATAGAACTTGAGCTTTTCAGACTTAGACATTTTTATATGTTCGGGATCTACAACACCGTATCTTCCATTATTTTCGCCAGAGACACGCTCTGATATTTTCTTCTTGGATTCTTCGGTATGTTTATATCTCGGTGCGTTCTTATTCTTGATCTTGTTCACTACTCTCTTGTTGACGTGTTGTTCGACACGGTTAATCACTTCACACTGGTAAGTCTTGACGTACATAGCAGACCTGACGACGAGAGATTCGACAGAATGATTAGTCTCTAAGAGCTCAAGATCCCGTTCATTGGCCTTCAGATCGGTGATTATTAGCTGCTTTTGACGTTGATTGTAGTATAGAAAGAACATAACTCGTTGTTATTCCAGTATTTTATAGACTGTTGACCTTTTGAATAGTATTTCAGATAATACCTATTCAATTGAGGAGAAGCGAATGATTGTTAACTACACTAACCGAGTGAATAAAGAAATGCGACGGCTGATTAACATGGCCATTCCATACTATTTAACAAAATTAGAACTAAGTGATTCTATCCGCAAGGATTTAGTTATTAATATATTTATTCGTCATGACGAATCCAGAGGAAGCTGCGAGCACGAGATATCTCGCAAGAGCCCTCGCGTGTTCGATATTATTCTTAATCCTCATGAGGAGACATCTATCTTCCAGACTCTTGCACATGAGCTGGTTCACTTAGTCCAGTTTGCAACTGGCCGGCTTAAGATGTTCACGACTGTCTGTAGATGGAATGGCGTGAAGTGGAAAGCTGCTCGGAATGAAATGGATGACTATTACGACTCCCCGTGGGAGATAGAAGCATTTGGACGTGAAGAAGGACTCTATATAAGATTCCTGATGGATCATGAGAACGAACTTTAATAACATATCGTGAGTACATTATGAGAGATATACGAGAATTAACTACAGAAGAGATAGCACCTCTGATCAAAGACGACGTTGTTCGTCCACACCTATCAGCTGAATTCCGTACGGATGTCGGCCGTAAGGTGCTTGCCTTGTTCGAAGGTGCTGAGCCCCAAGCAGTCGTTTGTCTGTCATTCGGGTACGGAGTCCCTACTAATGAAGATGAGCTCGTTAGTATGGCAAAAGAAGAACTCGCAGGCGAGTTTGTCATTGTCCCCTACACCTTATGGTCGTATACTAAAGGTGCTGGTACTGATTTGATCAACTCGGTCCTTGAGATAGTTCGATCGGAGTATAGTGAAGCGGATGAGAAGGTACGTCCGCGAATAGTAACTATGTCTCCGAAAACCAAGATGGCTCAGTCGTTCCACATAAAGAATGGAGCAAAGGTGCTATCAAGAAATAAGAAGACTAACAACTTCGAATATACATTGTAAAGGAAACTAGAATGGCATTGACAAATAGTAATAACAAAGCAGCAGAACCTACTAACAAGCGGACTTCGATTGGTCGACGAAACGTCAAGATGTCTAGCATGAACAAGAACCAGAAGCGCAGCTACAAGAAGTACAGGGGGCAGGGCTAATGTCACAGGATCTTAACACCGATCGTGTATACGTTTTCTTAAAGTCATTGCTCGATCCCGATGCCTTCGGTATGGCTGTCACAGCCGAGGTTAGAGACGAGGCTCGAGTCCTTCTGGGGATGGCTAAAACAGAGATACCTTCCACACATGATGCTGTCAAGGGTTATAACTAATGACTAGTGACGTTCCACGAGCAATAATAGCTTCCTCTATCAATTGGAAAGTAGTTGAACGGTTTCGTAATAAGTTCAAGTACGAATCTAACCATGAGATGCTTACCGATTGGATTATCGATCGGCAGCGAGTATATGATAAAGGACTCCGGCCCAAGCCTTATCCTTTTCACAGGCACGTTAGGTTGAATCTCGATAAGATGGAGATGGTCGGAGTGTCAAGTATTGATATGGTCATCGACCAAGGCTTGAAGATAACTAAGAAGCAGATCCAGGACTATAAAGATGGTCTGCAAGAGACTGAGGACAGTATTGATGAGTGATATGCAGAAGTTGCTAGACAAAGCTCGCGAGGGCGTTGTTACCGTGAAGTTTAAGAAAGTGGGTACGGATGATATCCGAATAATGCCATGCACGCTCAAACCTGAGCTGCTCAACCATCAACCTCATGAAGTTACAGAGATTGTAGAGCAGGTTGCTACCAATGATCGCTTTGTCGTATGGAGTCTTGACAAGGATGCATGGCGTTCCTTCGTGGCTAACACGCTAATTGAGTGGTCTGAGGGATATCCTGATAAGGGTTGACCTTTTGGTTTATATTTGGGATAATTACCATACTGATAACTGAGGAGAACATCATGAAAAACCCTATGATAAAAGATGCTGAGCTTATGAAGGTGTATGAGCTTTACAACAATCCGAATATGTCCACTGGTAACTTCAAGCTGCATTGTATCAAGCTGATTGAAGAATCCCGACAACCAAACGAGCAGATCATACGAGAGCTCAGGAACGATCGTGTTGCCCGAGATCAAGTACTAACTAAGATTAGTAACTTTGCGTTGAAGGGACAGGGATATGGAGTCCTGTCTCGATGATTCTGACGTACCTCAAGTGGTCAGCGACTCTTTTTCTTATTGCAGGAACACTACTCAATAGTCTCGGACTCTACCCGTATGGTCCTATCGTTATGGTGCTAAGCGGAGTGCAGTGGTCAATTGTATCGTGGATATGGAAAGAGAAGTCGTTGATTGTAACCAACTTCACTATAACAGCTGTTGGTGCTTGTGGACTCATATATAACTTTGCGTAAGTAACTAAATGAAGATTAAAATAGAAGTAGAAATAGACACAGAGAAGGACTCAGAAGAGCTCCTTGAGCTGATTGAGCAAATTAAGGAGCTATTGCACGGTGAAGATTAAGTTCAACGACTATATGGGTCGAGTTGGTATAACAGCCAGCACATTCGATTTACTTCATGCAGGCCATGTCATGATGCTTTCTGAGTGTAAGAAGCATTGTGACTTTCTAATATGTGCACTGCAGAATGATCCATCAGTGGATCGTGATACGAAGAACGCTCCAGTACAGAGTCTAGTCGAGAGACAGATTCAATTAGCTGCTTGCACCTTCGTAGATGACATTGTCGTCTACAATACAGAGAGAGATCTCGCAGACATTATGATTGCTCTACCTATCGATGTTCGTATTCTCGGTGTCGAGTATGATGGAAAAGACTTCACTGGCAAGAGAGAGTGCGATAAGAAGAATATCGAGATCATCTATAACTCACGTGACCATTCCTTCTCAACAACCCAATTGAGAACTCGTGTACTCGAGCGAGAGCGTGAACGAATAAGCAATCTCAAAGAATATTAAGACAGCGTTGTCTTCACTATCTAATAATGGTATGATGTATATGATGAAATTTTTAGCGTTTATTTGTGGTATCGAGCTTGTGCTGTTCGTTACAGAAGGTTTAACTGAGTTCGCTGCTATTATATTAGCAATCCTACTCATACTTCCATTTGTTATGCAGGCAATCGACAACTATAATCAGTATTTTACCTATCTTGAGAATATATCATGAAACTACACCAACGAAAGCCTTTGTACTTGAAAGACGAATCTCTAGTAGAGTTCTACGAGAAGACTCTTAATGCCAAGTACATGGGTATATTCTATCTTCGATCTCCTGAAGATCCATCGAAAAACCTACCTGCTGAGATATTCTATACTACGAAGCCTGCTGAGGGAATGAGTAGTTATATTGGAGTTGTTACCAGCGATGGAAACACATATGCTATCGACGCTAAGTCTTGCTTTAACGAGCCGATGATCGGTGTCTGCGAGAATGATGTAGTGTATGTGAGTAGGTATCCGGGTGATGATGTAACAACTCCGACAGGAACAATTATCAAGGGTGGACCATTCGATGCCACTATAGTATGTGATATTACACCTGAGCGTAGGAGTGACATCACCAAGAACATTATGAGTGTCAATAAGGTACTCAACATATTAGTAGCTGCCGGTCAGAAAAAAGAGCTACGTCAAAGTCTTCGCGCCTGGTTAAAAGAGCTTCATGCCGAACTGAGTCCTGACTCTAAGCCAGACAGTGTTAATGTAGTTAGTGTGAAAGTAACTAAGTCTCGGTTCTACTTCAAGTCTCTCAAGAGTGCCGAGATGGAAGTGACTGCTGAAGTACCTGAGCCTCCTGCTCAAGAGATCGAAGAGCTAGCTCCGGTAATTCCAATCTCTGAAAAGGTTGCGAAGAAGCCAACACCTAAGAAGACTCCTACTAAGAAAGCTGCTGCAGCTGTGGAAGAAGTTCCAGCTAAGAAAGCTACTGGTAAGAAGAAGAGAAATTCTAAAAAGTCAAAGCATGCACCAACACCAAAGAAATCACCTGATGTTATGAGTATGATTGAGAAGGCTTTGAATACAGATCTTACTGGCAAGTACGACGATTTCTAATAGGAGACGCTATAATGATTCAACCTAAAGATACAAGCAAGGGTCACTTCTATGTGAGCTTAGTAAAGAGCGGTTTTAGAATGATAGCGGCATGCTGTCTTGTTCTAGGCAATCTGGTTGGAGCAGGAGCATCTTTGTTCGTAGCTGAGCTGCTTGGTGTTGTTGAGGAGATGGTATAGTGGATCGTCCTTGGGGTAAGTGGTCGGTATTGTATGAGCATGAGGATAACACGACTAAGGTTAAGCGTCTTGTAGTTAATCCTAACTCATCTCTATCACGTCAAAAGCATGCGTCTCGTAATGAGCTGTGGCATGTTGTAGAGGGAAGAGGAATTGTAGAACTCTATAGGAACACCAACTTCAGGCTAGAGGCTCATTCGATGATAGAGATACCAGCTGGAGGATGGCACAAGCTGATCAATGATAGTGATGAAGAGTTAGTTATCATTGAGATTCAGTATGGTGATACCTGTGACGAAGAAGATATTGAACGACAAGAGGATGATGCTGATGAGGTCGAGTGATATTAGGTTTGATAACGGAAGACTGTACATAGTTCTTCTTGAGGATGGTGTCGATGTGATAGTAGCTGACGTCAGTGACAAAAGTATACATTGGATCAAAGACATCAAAGAGAATTGGATGGATGGAATAATTGACGAGAGTACATATGAATTTAACAAAATTGGAACAAGCTACGTTAATGATGGCTCAGGCACTTATCACTAAAAAGACTGGAATGAATCAGTACGAGATTGCTTCTAAAGCTCATGAGATAGCTTTGGAAGTATTGAGGGTGTCTGCTCCTGATGATGACATGATGGGTTACTCTCCAGAAGACAATGCTGATATGATGAGCGGTACTGGTAGCAGTGATGACATGATGGAAAGTATTGGTGATATTGGTTTAGAAGACATTGTAGTCGATGACTAATAGGAGATTGTAAATGAGCAATGAAACCTCTCGCTTCAACCCAGGCCTTAACGTGATCGATCTTGATCAGCGTAGGAGGAATGACTTTAAAGTTCATGCATATGAGATGGATAAGTTTACCATGACATGGGAAAATTTAGGTCTATCATGCGAAGGAACCTTACAAATAGAACAAGCACTGGAGTACTACGATGCCACCTGATGATCACGATGAAGGTAAAGCTATCATAGGTAGCATGCTATTGCTTCTACTCGTAATGTGTGTAGGGATGGCGCTGCTAACATGAATATTGAGCAGGTAATAGGCTCATTTGCTATTTTTTCCATGTGTTATATGGGATTTGCTATTGGATTGTACATTATAAACGAAAGGAATAAGCGATGAGGCCTACACGCAACATAGTAGTAGTTAACTTCAAGAAGCAAGAGAATACAACCGAGTCAGGTATTATTATTCAAGGCAACAGCACTGATACACTCGTTGGAGTCGTGCAAGGCATTGGTCCTTTGTGTAAAGACGTGCAATTGCTGGATAAGGTCGTAGCCGATTGGAGTAAGGGACAGGATATTAGTAAGGGAATGCTAGCGATAGAAGAGCAGCACATTCAAGGTATTGTTGAATGACTATAGGAATCACCTAATATAACAAACGACAACATAGGTTCTCATCATCAGAATTACGAAAGAGGGTAGAGGATGCTAAGGAAGACGTACAACAGCCTAACACAACTAAAGAACGAGCTCAAGCGAGAAGGCAAAGAAAAGATACTTGAGTTCGATGGGGCTAGTCTTATTACTAAGAAGGGTAGGAAGACGTTTGTGTATGGTTTGTACATGGGACAGATATCTCGAAGGGAAGTGACGAATGGATAATATAATATACGTTGGAAGTACTTGTTTGAAGTTGGATAAGTTGGAGGGCAATCATCGTAATGCTGAGGGTAAGGGGTATACGATGACTAAGTTCCGTAAAGCATTATCGCCTGAGATGAAGTTTGAGTGGTTGGTATATCCTTCTATGAGGACGGAGGAAGAGATCCTTGTGTTAGAGGGAAGGCTGATCGATAAGTATCTTCCAAGGTTTAATGAGGCGTATGATACTATATCGATGAAGAAGAAGCTAGATACTAAGTTAATGCCAAGAGGAGTGTATGGGGTGACTTATGTCTAAGAAGTATATTCATGTTAATCAGCATAAGATAAAGTCTAATATCAAGAACGGAACAGCCGAGCCTGTTATTACTATTAAGGAAGGAAAGAGTAATACGTATTGCAGTGAAGTATCGATTAAAGGTCCTAGTACGGTAAGGTATGGGGAGAATGGAGATAAGATACTGAGCTGTGGTGCTAGGGTAGTGATAGAGACTGAAGCAGATATAGAGATAGTCAGATGAAGAGAATATTACTGTTATGTTTATTGTTAGCAGGGTGTGAATCGATTAGGGTCGACCCATGTATTAAGCATGTAGCACCAGGCTTGCTAATGACTCCTCCACTACTGATTGCAGCTCCTGTTGAGGTAGCGATAGGGGCAGGAGTCATTATGAGCACGACCATGTATGTAACGTATAAGAAGATGTATGGTCCCAATTGCCAGGATGATTTCGAAGTTATTATGTGATGAAGATCAATTATAAATAATTATAACCAATCACAGGACAGGTGTCTGTCTTTAGCGGAGGTTATGATGGAGATATTTGGAGAAGCAGGTGGATTCTGGCTTATCATGTCCGTAACTATTATTGGGTATTTTATTTTGGATGCAATACAAAACCGATGAACAAGACAACTCTACAAGACCTAATAGAGCAACGTGATAAGCTCATAGAAGACTCAATTGAGTACAATGATCTAACAGAAGAGATACAACTCATCCAGAATGATATGATTACCATAGACATAATGGAAGACTATTGAAAGAGATAGAGAGAATTAAGATACGGGGCCATGACTCACTTGAAGTAACAAGAGACGAGTATGGCCAATATGTCTTAATGACGCACGATGGACACTTGATCCTACGATCACATAGTCAAGGTACAGTCAACTACTACTATGATCTAATGTCCTCCCCAGAATGGAAAGACAAGCCCTTCGTAATAGACCTATAGCAATGATTACCAATTATATACCCCAAGCCTTTATATTAACAGATAACGCAAAGAAGAAGTGTTTATCATTAATAGAAGAAGGAGAGGTAGTAAGAGTATACGTGGAAGGGGGAGGATGCTCAGGGTTCCAGTACGGATTCAAGATAGACATGATACAAGAGGAC
>Ga0196887_1000057_pt1 | contig 47849 bp, 71 predicted proteins | sample VirMetDEL_Mar_31_FD_169094 | JGI IMG/M metagenome (GOLD analysis project Ga0196887, IMG submission 169094) | Aqueous microbial communities from the Delaware River and Bay under freshwater to marine salinity gradient to study organic matter... | ecosystem: Environmental > Aquatic > Marine >... | reverse complement strand
AGCGCTTCGATGCGTTCACCCATCGCTAACGTTAGGTTCTGTAACTCAAGTGACGAGGCTAATAGTACAGCTATTTTCTCAGTACGAATGTTATCTGCAATCACAGGTTTACCCTTTCCACTCGCGCTCATGTCGAGAATGCACCAACGATTCAATCTATCGTTTTTTGGTACAGCTTTTAGTTTCATCATTATACTAATCCTTCTAATAAAATTGTTCGTGTCATTTCGGTGCTGCACTTTGACTCAACGCAGCGTTTAATATTTTCAAGTAACGTGACGGGGTTTTCAAGTAACGCACCCGTAACGCCACGGTCAAAGTCACATCGTTCAAGCACGTACACATACGCGTCGAGTTCTTCAAACGCTTCGATACGGTCACATAGCGTTCGTGTTTCGTCCGTGTGTTCAACTTGAACGTCGACTATTTTACAATTGCTCATCGTCTAACACCTCACATTCACCGAGCATCATTGAAAAATACAACTTAACACCTACAGATTGAACATCACCGAACTCACTACGGTCAACATCAAAACCGATAATGTCATTCCAAACTTTTCTAGGGGTTGCGTTGACGACTACAGGAAAATCTACATCTGATAAACCAAACCCACCGTCATTTAAAATTCTAACTTTAACCATCACACATCACCTCGTTAAATTAGCGCCCCGATGTGAAGCGCTTCGTTAGATGTAACAGTACTCTACTTTGACAAACCCGTCAAGAGCGAGCGTAAATTAATTAAACTGAATATTTCCCACGCTTCCTGTAGAAAAGTGTCCTCATACCGTCCGACGTCGTCAACATCGAAACAATATCCTTTTTTACTAGCTGCCTTTTCAAATTCGACACGTGACTTTTCGCGGCTCATCATTTTATCCCTTGTACGAGTGGTTTAACTAATTTCTCAGCTTGTTCGACGTAATAGTCGTAATTAACTGTTGAGCGGTCAAAGTTCGCCACGTTCGAACAGTCAGTCACACGCCAACCGACACAAATGCCCATTTCGCGTTTATCGTGTTTCGACTTATTCTTCGTGTGAATACGTTCGTCGTGAATGACACCGTTAGCGTCTTCATCGGTAAACCCGTCGTTCATTCCGTCTAGTTCAGCCATTACCGCTTTGAACGTTGCGTCACTCACTTTAGCGGCTCGTTTCCATGTGCCAGGTTCACCCGTTGGTGGTGCGATTTTATGAAGCGTTCCGCCACTGTTCGACACGTAATAACGTATAATCGTGGCGAGTGGTATTTCCGCGTTGTCATATTCGGCCCAACGCATAACAAGACGGTTCGAACGTGGCACCTTGGCGCGACACATAAAATCATAATCGTCGTCGTGGTTCGTTATAAACTCGCGAATATCCACACCGCGAACCAGCGCTGCTTCGGCTGCTTTGGCAATGACGAGTTGTGACGGGTCTTTACCGTAGGGTACTTCACGTGTACCGGGGTTCTGATCCATGCGCTCGTGAGCATACGCGCCGATACGTTTTAATTTACCACCCTCATACTCGGCGATATACGAGTTAACGTCACGAATGAACATGCGACTATACTGTGCTTCTTCAAGTACCAAACACGTCAAACCTTCCCACCACTTACACAACGCTCGAGTGTGTTCAATGTATTCACGTGGGCAAAAATACGTTATGCCGTCCGTATTGGCTTGGATCATTTCAAGACCCGGTATTTTAATCATTTGTTCAACGAGCATACACAGTAACAACTGACCGTTAAGCGTAATGCTCATCGTGAACTTAGGGTCAAGAAACACACTGAACGCATTGTTACTGTTACCATAGTTAGCGTTTAATGCTTCTTTGTACGCGTTGTTTTCGGCGGTGCCTTTGGCGTAGGTTTTACGGGTGTGATAGACGCCCTCGTAAGCATCACAAAACGCTTCACCCAAATGTTCAGCGTAAAGACGGTTCTTAATCGCTAAGTTCGGATAGAACGACGCGACATCGACATCAATTATCTGGTGCGTGGCGTTTGACTCGAACACACGAGCCTCAACGCTAGCATGAATGCCGCCAGTGCCGAAATAATATTTAAGACCGTTAACGTCGGCGTTTAGTCCTTTAAATACACCTTTCGTTTCGGTGATTGTCTTACTGGCTAAATACGCGCGAACCGCTTCGAACTCTGGTCGCTCAAATTTAACATATGGGAAAATACACTCAGCGAGGTTAATCGATGGACGTATCGTTTGGCGCTTATGTTTAGCACGTCCAACTTGGTCAAAGAATTTAATACCTGCTTTTTCACACTCGTGAATGAGGATATCACCGCCCATTTTAGTGTTAGAATGGTTCAGGAAGTTTTTACCGAACGTTACAGATAATTCTTCACGTAGTTTAATTTGTGTCAATGACCGAACGTAAAACCAAATTGTGGCTATAACGTCATGTTCGTTGTATGTATGTAACACTTCAATTTCGTCACGCGTTAGGACAGTACCAACGGGGAACGGTAAATCCTCGACGTTGTCCATACGCATGGCAATTTCAAGCGCTTTAAGACTTGTCGGTTCGGTGCCTGTGACGGGGTTTTCTTTGTTGTAATGCCATATCATGATCAAGTCGAGTTGTTCGAACAGACGGTCGTTGTCCCACACTTGGCGCGCGAACTTGTCGTCCTTTGAACCTTTGATTAATATCATGGCAAAATCGTAGATTAGTCGAGGGTCGTTAATCTGACCCATGACAATATAATGTAACACTGGATAATCGAACCCGACGTTATTGTACCCAACGCCACGAGCGTTACACGCTTTCAACGCCATAACGAACTCAATTAACGCTACTGAGTCATCGACAAATTCGGATATCTCGAATCGCCATTTATTACCCGTTGTGATGTGGATAACACGCATCGTAAAACAGTTAGGATACGTCTCGATATCGAGGGCATAGTCACGCGGGTTAATCGGTGCCTGACTCGAAAATTGTTCAGGTGTTCCGCAGTGTGGACAATGTGACATATCACCGGGATAAACCTCACCGCACCCGTTAATATCGTCACACATTGATAAATATTTCATAATCTCATAGCCTCGCCACGTAGTTCTTCGAGTTTACTACGATCGTAATCGTCGAACAATCCGTGATTGTGGACACTAAAACCCGAACCTGACTCGTCAGTATCACTAGCTTGCATGATGTCAATCAGGTTAATTATTAGTAACTTTAACGCATCGATACGTTGTGAATCATTCATCGTACACACTCCAATTGTTAAAAAACGCCGCGTCACTTGATACGGCGTTGACTGTTAACGTATGACTACCATTGTTTAGGTTGTGGTGGACAAGCTGGCGCACACGGTGACGGTGCTATATTTACTTGTTCGATGGCGTTCACATCTACGGTGACAATAGCCCCATCATCCTCGATGGTTAGGTAAATTTGAGATATTTCCCGCCCGTAACCGTTATCACTAATACATTTTTCGCGCACGTAAAGTTCTATCGCTGCTTTTATTTCGTCTTTGTTCAGTGTGATTTTCATAATAGTTCCTTATTTGCCCCGAACTGTTAAGAACGAGGCGTTTTATCAGTTATTAAGCGGGTGTTAATCCGACTAAATGTGCTTCGGTCCAACCGTCCATGGCGAGTAGTGCTGAACGTGTGTACACAGCGCCTTGCACAACATAACTTTGTTCGACCGCTACAGGTGGTGGAGTAACGGCTAACACTGGCGGTGGCGTTGCGTTACCTGGCGTTTGTGGTTGAACTAGGTCGTGTGCTGGTGTTACTGGTACGTTTACCGCTTGTGGCGGTGGTGTCGTAGCTGCTTGCACTGGTGCGGACGTTGTCGGTGTCGCTACACCCGTATCGACCAATGCACCCTGTGGGATTACCGGAGCGCTACCGCCAAATGCAGCTGCCGCGTCTGGTGCGTTACCTGACATGATTTGCTGACCAGCACGTGATAACTCGACCATTACTGGATTGATGTACATGCCTGGTGAATCTGACGAGTTATTGGTCGCAGTGGTAAATACTAAACGCACATAGTCGCCACGCTTAATTGCGTCCTTATTTTGAATAACTTGATGTGGTGCATAAGCGCCATTATTATAACAAGGTGTAGGGAAACATGACGATGCGAATAGTACCCAATGACCGGCGTAACCTTCACGACTAACAGGTGTAACCATTTTTTTGTTAGGTTCGGTCGAATCGCCGTCGGTGATCTTCCATGAGAACGTTTTCATCCCGTGTTCACCACGTGGCCACGCTGCTACTGCTGCTGCTTTAATCGCTGCGCCCCATTCGGTTTGGTCCCAATGCGTCGTACCGTTTTTAGGGAACGCAATACCGACTGATTGACTGAACATTAACTCACCACTTGCGAACTTCTTTTGAACGTTTGTGCGATCATCGGTTACTGCGTGCATTTCCATCGGGTGACCTGAAACTAGACGACCTACTGGTGTTAAGATATCGTTATTAGACATTTGTATTGCTCCGTTGTATTGCGCCCCGTAGAGCGCGTTAATTATTAACCGTGTTTGCGAATGTTGTTACGTTTTGTTGCAAGGCGTTTCGATGCTGCTACACCTGACGCTTTTGGTCGTGCGTTACGCTTTTGACCTTTGTCGGGACCAGCGTAATGATTGTAACGATTTGCTTCGTCTGGTTGTCCGTATGACTCGCTATTGATTTTAATTTCGTACATGTTAAACCTCTTGATGTTGCTTTCTGAATACGTTACGCGCTTTAGCGCCGTTGTCCTCGACGAGCTTCATGCTTGTCATTGGAGTTTCACTATATAGTTCTATGACGCTCGCGTCAATACCTTTTTTCAAAACTTGTGCAGGTGTATCGAGCGTAACGGGTTTACGGACATCAACGCCCATCAAATCACCCATCATGATCACTTCGTCACTTGGTGTATCTTTGCGCCAGCGTTTATTGCCGTAGCCTTGCTTGGTGATGAAACCTGGTAATATCTTACCGTTGCGTATTTCGGCCAACGCTTGTTCTTCAAGTCCACTCAGTCGCGCTTTTAACGTCCGTTCGGCACGTTTTAAAATACGTAACTCAAGCGCTAAATGATGACCGGTCAACGTTACACCTTCGACGTTACCGATATAATCTAATGAACCGTAACTAGCTTGCTGTAACGTATCGCAAGCGTATCGTGCCGGACAATATTCACATTGACGACCGACCTTGCATACCGCCGTGTCACTGTACGACTCGTTAGCGGCCGCAATTACCGTGTTGATATAACCGCGTAGTTCGGACGCTTTACATTCCCACACGTCGGTTGTGCCACCGCTACGGAACGAACGGGGCTGTGATACCCGCATCGATACGTTGATGTTTTGATCCATGTGACCATTAATACCCAATTGTCTGAGAATACCCTCGACGTAGGTGATCAATTGCCAGTTCTCGAACGCATCGACTTTACGGTGTCCGAACTTACCTTCCCACACGTAGAGCGTCGCGGCGGCTTTATCGAATAACCAACAGTCGATATAACCATACATGCCTTCGATGATACACGATAGGTCGATTTGTTCTTCGATATGTAAATCACGTAACGTACCGTTGATATTGCAAATACGTAGCACATCGTTTGAATATTCTAATGCGCCGTCGTAGATCTCATCAGTGATCACAATATTATCTTTGCTCAACGTACCGACAACATGACTTGATGAAATTAGTTCACTACCTGGCGACTTAAACGATTCGAGAATACGTTGCGCTACTTCGTGGAACGCACGCCCTTCGAGGCGTGCCTCCGATGTACCTTCGCCCGATTCGATTGCGGGGAATTGCTGGTTAAGCTTTACGCTACCGGTGCAATTAACCCACGTGTCGGCACCACTTGCTAACAATGTCGATTTGCTCATAATAACTTCACCAATTCAGCGTGTATTTGCGGGATAAGGTCAGCACGTGACGTTAGTAACGGGATTGCGGTCACACCATTATCGTTCAATACTTTGTTAACCATATCGGATGTTAACTTTTTATTGTTCGTCGTTAACCACTTCATGAATAATGGGAACGTGTTCGGCACGTCACTGTTGGTCGGTGGCGTTACCGTAACAGGTGGTGCGACTACCGGTGGCGTAACCGTGACGGGCGGTGTGATCACTGGTGGCGTTACGCTGTTAACGACTGGATTCGCCTCGAACGGGTTCTTTATTGGTGGTAAAACTATCGGTTGCGGTTCGACTTGCTCAAGGTCAGCGACGGCTAGTTCGTCAAGTGTTGGTGATGTTTCAGCCTGTGTAATATCTTCAATCGATATACCAGCTTCACCCGTTGCAACTGGGATGTCCATTAACTGTTTAAGTTCAGCTTTTACGCCGTCGACAAATTCGGCCCATTCTTCGTCGGTTTTGTCGGCTGGTTTGCGAGCCATACGCCATGTGTCGTCAGCGAGGCGGGTTTTACCGCGACTGTGAATGCGCTTATCCCACGGTAAATCGTCAGCGTCGATAAGTTCGCCACTTGTGGTCGTGGTCACAATTTCAGGGTAAATCGTTGTAGCTGGTTCGTATTCAACGACCGTTACGTGCGGCGATAATAGTTCGTCTTCTTCGATGTCACTAATAACGTCGTCAAAGTCGGTCAGTGATTTACCGTATTGTTCGGCATCGCTCAATGACGCCCCATGGTTCATTACGTCACTAAACGCCTTTTTATCTTCTTCGCTTGCGTTATTTGACTCACCTTTTAACATGCTGGTAGGGATTTGTAATTCAGTCGCTAATTCTTCGTCGATTTGTTCGAACATTTCTTCCATTGACATCGTTTCGCTACGGTCAATATAGCCGTTTTCTTTCGCGATGTTACGTAACGCTTCGCCCATGTGGAATAATGCGCTCGGGTCGTTAGATGGTATTTCAAGTTTGATTGTTGTCATTTCGATAAATCCTCGGTTAGTTGTTGACGACAGCGCCATATTAAATGTATTATGACGTTCTTGTCAACACACAACGGAAAATTAAATTATGAATGTTAAGATAATACAAATACTACTGACACCTAACGATTACTCGTGGCAGGGTGCTTTACTTGGGTTAGGTGACAACTGTGTAACTTACATTAACAATAACGGTGTTTGGGTTAGATACATGCGTAACGTGGACGATCAAGCATGATGTCAGTAACTAATCACGCGTTACAGCGTTGGGGTGAACGGTTCGGTAAGCGTTCAGCGTTGCGTGATATTCACAGTGAGTTTAGACGCGCCGATAAGTGGAAACCGAACCAGGTGCGAAAATTAGGTGTACGTATCGACTCGACTCGACGATACTACGTAACCGAGTTATGCATTTTCGTCGTTGCTGTAGACACCGGCGCACTCGTTACAATTTTACAAAGGAAGCGTTAGACAACACGTCACAATAGTGTATCATAGCGAAACGTTTCTTTATTCAATGAGGTCACATTATGGCTAATAAGCGAAAAGATATATCAGGTAACCGTTACGGTAAATTAGTAGCACTTCACCCAACTAAACCGAACCATAAAGGGCTATGGAGTTGGTTATTCCAGTGTGATTGCGGGCAGGCCATCGAACGCTCAATCGTGTTCGTGTCAAAGATCAAACCTGGTGTTGTCAGTTCATGTGGGTGTGAGTGTCATTTGATTACACATGGTTTGTCTTATTCAACCAAGAAGCTTAACTGGGTTTGGAGTGCAATGCGCCAACGGTGTACTAATCCAAATAACAAAGATTATATCAACTACGGCGCACGCGGAATAACTATATGCGATGAATGGGATGACTATGCTGAATTTGTAAAATGGGCTATGTCGTCAGGTTATAAAGATAAGGTGACAATCGAACGCGTGGATGTCAACGGTAATTACTGTCCTGAAAATTGCACATGGGTTGTAAACGAGCTTCAAGCGTTAAATACCACTCGAAACGTATATTATGAATATAAAGGTGGTTCGTATTCGATTCGTCAACTATCAGAGATTGCGGGAGTTAACTACAATACTATGCGAGGTAGAATTACTAACTACGGTTGGAGTGTTGAACGTGCTATGGGTGACATCAAATGATGATACAAATGCGACCTTATCAAGCTAAGGCGATTCAAGACATACATCAATGTTGGCACGACGGCAATCAATTTGTAGTGCTTGTTATGCCTACGGGGTCGGGTAAGTCGGCCACACTCTGTGAACTAGCTAAAACTGAACGTGATGACGGACAGGTGATATTGATTCTTGCTCATCGTAAAGAGTTGATCACGCAGTTGAGCCACACACTTGCTAGAAACGGTCTTAACCACAACATATTGGCGGCTAGGAAAACCGTTAAGTCAGCACATAGGCAACAGGTTAAAGAGTTCGGTAAATCTTTCGTTACTCCCAACTCTAAAGTGTTTGTGGGTTCGGTTCAGTCGTTGAAACCCGAAGAGATTAAACGGTTCTCATGTTACAGAAACAAACTCACCATGATCCAAGATGAATTTCATCACGCAACAAAGAAGTCTAAAACGTGGGGTAACATACTCACTCCGTTAGATGCGGCGGGAGCTAAAGGGTTGGGAGTCACGGCCACACCTTGTCGGGCAGACGGTCAAGGTTTGTCTCGTGAAACGGACGGATACGGTGACTGTTTAGTGTTGGGGCCAACTGCCCGAGAACTTATCGAAATGGGTTACCTGAGTGATTATCGTGTGTTTTCTCCACCGAGTGACCTCAACTTAAACGAAGTTTTATTGAGTAAAACAACAGGTGATTATCAAGAGAAATCGTTAAAAGCCGAGATAGGTAAATCTCATATTGTTGGTGATATAGTTGAGAACTATATCAAAATTGCAAACGGTAAACCCGGTTTAACTTTCACTGTGGGTATTGAAATGGCTGAACGAGTGGCCGAACAGTACCGAAATCGAGGTATACCAGCGATCGCACTATCAGGTAACAGTGCAGACAACGATCGTGAACAGGCGATAAGAGATATTCAAACCGGTAAAATATTACAAATAGTTAACGACATGTTGTTCACCGAGGGGACAGACATCCCATGTGTTGAGGTCATTACGTTCGCTAGGCCGACTCAATCTTACGGCTTATACTGCCAAATGTTCGGTCGTGGATTACGTCCCGCCGACGGTAAATCACACGCCATTATTATCGACCACGTTGGTAACGTAGCGCGTCACGGGTTGCCCGATGCTAAACGTGAATGGTCGCTTGACCGTCGCGAACGTAACTCACCACCAGGTGACGTCGAACCGATACGTACATGTGTCGACCATAAGACGGATGGCATTGTGACGTCGACGGGTTGTTTTGCCGCTTATCCTAAGTATCTGCGTGAATGTCCTGAATGTGGACTTGAAGTGGCGACACCGACGCCGGCCGAACGAACAGGACCGGAACACGTCGACGGGGATTTACTCGAACTTGACGCCGAAACGCTCGCACGTATGCGTGGCGAGGTTGCCAAGGTTGATCGACCAATGGACGAAGCTGTTGCCGAGTATCGTGCCGACCTGATGCGTCGCCACACTCCGACGATTGGCGTAATGGCACACACTAAACGGTTCGCCGTCAAGCTCGAAGCGCAACAAGAAGCGATTGCCGCACTTCGAAGCATAATGGCGTTATGGGCGGGACATCACCGCGCGGCGGGTCGTGACGACGGTGAAATATTTAGACGGTTCTATCTGCGTTACGGCGTGGATTGGTTAAGCGCTCAGGCGTTAAGTAGCGAAGCGGCTTTATCGCTCGGTTCGCGTGTTGCAATTGATATCGGGGATATGTAGATGACACTAACACAATGGGCGATTAAGCACTCAGTCAGCCACGTGGCGTTAGCTGAGTTAACCGCGATGTTTACCGAGCCAAATACCGACCCGTCACGGGTAATACCTGGAGCTAGTGAAGCGGCGGTCGTTAATAACGTCATGCTCGAAGCGTCGCGTGTCGGTGCTAGATTGTGGCGTAATAATGTGGGCGCGTGTAAGGACGAACGCGGTCGATTAATACGTTACGGCTTGTGCAATACATCGAAGCAGATGAACGACCAAATAAAATCACCAGACCTTATCGGTATTAAACCCGTGTTAATCACGCATGGGATGGTCGGGTCGACAATCGGTCAGTTTTTAGCGCGTGAGTGTAAGTCGGGTGATTGGAAATATGGCGCGACGGAACACGAACAGGCACAGTTGCGCTGTTTGGAGTTATTCGTCGGATTAGGTGCCGATGCGTGTTTTGTCACTTGCGAAGGGTCGTTGTAGGTGGTACAGTGACGAACTTGTCAATAATAAGGGTTTAATAAAATGAAGAAAGTAGTTAGCTTCAGCGGTGGAAGAACAAGCGCGTATCTATGCCATTTAATGATTGAGCTTTACGGTAAGGAGAATGTGGATTTTATTTATATGGACACGGGAGCAGAACACCCAAAGACGTATGAATTTATTAAAAAAGTAGATAAGTATTTAGGTTTAAATTTAGTTTGCTTAAGAGGTGATTTTAACCAGCCGCTAGGCAAAGGACATACTTACAAAATAATTAGTATTAATGATATATGTCACGACCTTGGCCCGTATCGTGAAATGGTTAAAAAGTATGGCACTCCAGGATCATCATCTGCATGGTGTACCAGTAGAATGAAAGAGGAAACGCACGACAAATACTGCAATGATAAATATGGTAAGGGGAATTATGAAACATGGCTTGGTATTAGGGCCGATGAACCAAGGAGGGTCATTGGTGAGCATCTTGGTATTAAGTGGGTATCTAGAGGCTTGAGCGCTTACGACTTAACAATAACATTACAACATATAGAGCTTAACCATCCAGTAATAAATGGCATTGGTGATATTTATAAAGACATACAGGATTTTATAAATAAAAAAATAGATAAAAATATAAGGTTTATGACGGAAGCTTGTGATGCTGAAAAAGAAGACGTTCTTAACTGGTGGGATAATCAGCCGTTTGATTTAGATATTCCTGAATGGCTAGGTAACTGCGTATTTTGCTTTAAGAAGTCAGACTTAAAGATTGCGGCAGCTGCACATGACGAGCCAGAGCTATACCAAGAATGGTTAGAAATGATTGACAGCGCAACTGAACGGTCGGAACAAGAAAGAATAAGCCGCCATGTTATGTATCGTAAAAAAAGACGGATAGAGCAAGTTATAGCAACATTTGACGGCTCAACAGGTGATGAAATAAAAGCGAGAATGCGCGGAGCAAAACATCTTGACACAGGAAGTTGTTCAGAGTCGTGCGAAGTATTTCAGTAATGACCCACCACCACTTAACGATTTTCCACAACGGGGCGGTGTTGCCCGTTGGTGAGTCGGTCGAGATGGATAGCGATCCGAGTGTATTTCTCGGGGTGCCTGATATCGAGGCGGGTTCGATTAAAATTTACAATTGCGGTCAGTTGCGGATTATTGTCAGCATTGGGGTATTGACGACCGCGCCATGATGCTATATATTGACGTTCTAGCCAATTTAATAACCAAAGGACTACCCAACATGTCAGACCAACGTACCCGAATGAAACCAGAAGCACGCCGAGACCAGATATTAGCCGCAGCGTTACAGATTGCCAACACTGAAGGGTATAACGCCCTGACACGTGACGGTGTTGCTCAAGTTGCTGGTGTGGCCACAGGTCAAGTCAACCACATCTTTAACACCATGACACAATTACGTCGCGCTGTGATGCGTGCTGCTGTTCACCGTGAGTTACGCCCAATCATTGCACAAGGTCTAGCCCAAGGCGACAAAGACGCCCACGCTGCACCTGAATGGCTCAAACGCGAATCACTCGAACTACTAATGGGCGGTAATGACGATGAATGATATCAAGCGTTACGAGTATATCGGTCATTCTTGCGATGGGATTGAACCAGATAACGATGGTGAATTTGTTAAGTTCGATGATTATGAAAAGCGTGTCAATGGTCAATTGCGACTATTGGAAGTTTCGGGTCGTTACAATGAAAAACTCGAAAAGCGTATCGCTGAGCTTGAACAATATGTCGAAACTCAGACAGAGGCCGTTTGTCGTCAAGCTAATAAATTACGTAAAATACGCGATACCGTTTCGATGTTTAACAACGGTATTCAGATTTTAAGCTGTGACGGTAATGTTATTCTTTCAATGTCAGAATATAACGCACTGGTCAACGCTATCAACGAGGGGGAAGAATGAAGCAATTCCCCCAAGCGCTCGCAGCGATGCGGGCTTATCCTCAGTTTGTACTATGGAAAGCGATTGCGTCGAAGCGTCGCGCGGGTAAGTTCGATAAATTCCCGTGTGACATTCTCGGTAATATCGTCGATGCGCACGATCCGAAACATTGGGTCGACGCCAATACTGCCGTTACAGTTGCTCAGTCGTCCGACCTTGGTGTCGGGTTCGTGTTCACTGATAGCGACCCGTTTTTCTTCGTTGATATCGACGGTGCGTATGTAGACGACAAGTGGTCAACACTCGCAACGGATTTGTGCAATCGATTTACCGGTGCGGCGGTTGAAGTGTCGCAGTCTGGTACAGGTTTACACATCATCGGTAAATACGACGGAGCGGAACCTGATCACGGTTGCAAGAATATCCCGTTACACCTCGAGCTTTACACCTCGGGGCGCTTCGTTGCGCTCACTGGTAACGGTATTGTGGGTGATGCTGGGTTTGTTCACACTGAAGCGTTGAACACCGTTATCCCATCGTACTTCCCCGCGAGCATGTCGAGTGAACGTAACGCACACGAATGGACAACGACACATTGTGAAGGTAGTTACCCGCCCAAGACGGACGAGAAGCTAATCGAGAAAGCGCTTGGGTCCGCTGCAACTGCTACGGCTCAACAGATGTTTGGTGGTGGCGTTATCCGCGCTTCGTTTAAAGATTTGTGGACGCGTAATGTCGAGGCGTTAGCTGGTACATATCCTGACGACGTTCGAGACTTTGACGAGTCGAGTGCTGACGCTGCACTTGCTCAACATTTGGCATTTTGGACCGGTAACGATTGCGCCCGTATTGAACGCATTATGAGATTATCGGGTCTTGTTCGTTCAAAGTGGGACTATCACAAGTCGTACATGGAACGCACCATCACCGGGGCGTGTGCACGTCAAGAAACGTTTTACAGTATTGGCGCACCTATCGAACTTGAAGATACTAGTATCGTTGTCGAGTCGGTTTTTCGCGAAGGGTATCAGTTGCTCAGTGCTGAACAACAGGTCGACATCTTCAAAGGCTGCGTGTATATCGCCGAGACGAACAAAGTGTTCACACCTAATGGCGCGATGCTCAAATCTGACCAGTTTAACGCGATGTACGGCGGTTATTCATTCGTTACTGATAACGAGGGCGAAAAGACGACTAAAAAGGCATGGGAAGCGTTCACCGAATCGCAGTGTTTGCATAATCCTAAAGTCGATTCGATGACGTTCCGTCCCGACCTTAAACCGTGTAGTATTGTTGATGTCGACGGGTGGCGTTATGTCAATACATACGTGCCGATTAACGTGCAAATGGTTGAGGGCGATGTCACGCCGTTCACGACACATTTACGTAAAGTATTACCTGACGAACGGGACCAGACAATACTACTTAGTTATATGGCAGCGTGCATTCAGTACAAAGGTTATAAAATACAGTGGGCGCCATTACTTCAGGGTGTTGTTGGCAACGGTAAAACATTGTTTACTCGTTGCGTAGCGTATGCTATTGGTGACCGTTACACTCACATGCCGCCGGCGCTTGAAATTAGTGAGAAGTTTAACGCCTGGTTATTTAACACGATGTTCATTGGCGTAGAGGATATTTACGTACCGTCGAACAAAATGGAAATGATAGAAACACTCAAGCCGATGATCACAAATAAACGACTGGCCCGTCGTGCGATGAATACCGACCAAGCAATGCATAATATTTGCTGTAACTTTATGTTTAACTCGAACCACAAAGACGGTATTAAAGACGCGACCAAAGACCGACGTTACTGTGTGTTTTATTCAGCTCAACAGGAGAAGATCGACCTTGTTCGTGATGGTATGGATGGTTCGTATTTCTCGAAGTTGTACGCTTGGTTAGATAACGATAAGGGTTATGCTAAGGTTGCCCAGTTTTTAACTGATTACGCGATACCAGACGAATTTAATCCGACGATGAGTTGTCAAACTGCGCCAATAACGTCAAGCACCGCCGAAGCTGCTACGATTGGCATGGGTAGTGTAGAGCAAGAAATTATCGAAGCAATCGACGAAGGGCGTGGCGGTTTTGCGGGTGGTTGGGTGTCATCGTTCAAACTCGACGCATTAATCGATAACATGCGTAAAGGTAATATGGTCACACGTAATAAACGACGCGAGTTAATGCGCACGTTAGGTTACGATTATCATCCAGGTTTGAAAGACGGTCGTGTGAATAATGTCATACCGATGGAAGCGGGTAAACCTCGACTCTATATTCGCGTTGGTCATATTCACAGTAATCTGACGAGTGGTGCGGAAATAGCGAGGCTTTACGCTGCTGCTCAAGGTGATTTGTTGTCAGCGTCGATAAGTGTTGACAATTCCGTCAAGAACAATTAATCTAGATACAGATAAAGCGCTTCGTGTCGGGGCGCTATCATTGAGAGAACGAATAAAATGGCTAAAGTTAGAATTTTAAATGACGGCGGGTTTGGTTTATCGGACGTAGATTTCCCCGTGGTTGTCAACGCAACACCGAGAAAAATGTGGAATGATATTATTGGTTTCGACGTCGATCGTAGTGAGTTTGGTGATACTCAATCTGTAGGTGTTAAGTTGTATTTTTCAATACTACATGACGAGTGTGAGGTATTAGACGATGAGTAATTGTAACGCAATCAGACAGGGCGACCAAATGCAGTGTGGGCGATGTGGTTTATCGTGGGACATTGATGACAAAGACCGTCCGAAGTGTAACCCGCTTGACATGGCGTCACGTGCGCAACGGGATCGTTCGAACTGGAAATTAAGCCAAGTTCGTAAAACTCATAATTTTAAGCGGGGATGGTAATTGTTATGCAAATTTATAGTAATGTTCGATTGATGTTAAGAACGGTTCGACCTGTTAACGGAACTATTGGTTTACGTTGTTCAGTTGAAGAAGCAGAACGCACGTGGTACAACGACGTTAGCTATAACGACCGTAAAGATTTCGAACTCGTAGTCGAGTCGGCGCCACACGGTTGTAACGTGTTTGTTCGTCCGTGGAGTGAGTCGGGTATGATCACTGGTGGTGCTCCGTCGTGGGTCGGTTGGGGATTTATTGCTGTGTTTTCATTAGGTATGCTAGCGGGGCTGTATTATGTCTGATTTTATTGACGAAACGTTAGAACGTGAAGACGCATTACACCAAGCGACGATAGCGAATCGCGTTCGTTACACTGGTGTTAGTGCGACTCATTGTATTGAATGTGGTGAAGTAATACCACAAGGTCGCCGCGATGCAGTGCAGGGCGTTAAATTATGTGTGGAGTGTGCTTGATATGAACGCTAATCTATTGATATTTATTTTGTACACGTTGATCGTGTGGTTCGCTGCGCCTAACATGGTAATACCTGGTATTGCATTATGTGGGTTCGTTCTGTCCATTCCAGCGTGGTTCGTATTGGCGTTCGTTAAGGGGAGTAGGATATCGTGAAACATATAATGTTAGACATAGAAACGATGGGTGTGTCTGGTAATGCTGCGATCATGGCAATCGGCGCATGTTACTTCGACCCGTCTACGGGTGAAATTGGCGATACGTTCCACGAGCAAGTTGATATTTCATCGAACGGTCAAATCGATGCGTCCACTGTGTTGTGGTGGATGAAGCAAAGCGACGAAGCACGTTCGAAATTTTACAACAACCATAAAGCCGAACCAATTCAGCATGTATTGAGTATGTTTTATCGGTTCGTTAAACCAGGTTGCCAAGTATGGGGTAACGGTATTGCATTCGATAATGTGATCATCCGTAACGCATTTGACCACACGGGTTGTCTTGACCCTGTACCTTGGAAGTTTTGGAACGACCGAGACGTTAGGACAATGGTCGAGTTAGGTCAAGCTATTGGATTGGACCCGAAACGCGATTTTCCGTTTGAAGGTATTAAACACGACGCGTTAGCCGATGCTATACATCAAGCTAAGTACGTGTCGGCCATTTGGCAAGCGTTAACTGGCCCGTACTTATGATGTATAATTATTTAGCTGCACTCGTTGCGGTAGGAGCGTCCCTTGGGGGCGCTTTCGTGTATGGTCAACATACGGCCACAGTGAGCGCTGAACGTGACGCGCTTGAACGTGACGTCGCAATGTATCGCAGTATTGATACGCTTGCGACTAAGCTACGTGTGAGTGATGAAGCGTTAACCATTGAACAACAACGTGTCGCCACGGTGCGACGCGAGGAGGTTATTAAATATGTCGATAAATACCGTACCAAGCTGGTCGACCGTCCCGTTATTATTGAGTGTGTTAACGATAGCGGGTTGTTGCAGCTCATCAACAGTGCCAATCCAACCGTTGCCGCCAGCGTTGACACCGCCGAGTGAGTTGCTTGTCGCGCCGGTACTAATGCCGCGTTATGAAGGTGCGGAAGGTGCCGAGGACGTTGCGGTTGAACAGGGCCGTATCGCTACCGATACGCGTGACAGGTTGATACGTTTACAAGAATGGATAAAGGGGAAGATGTGATGGAATATTTAGATTGGATATTATTCGTTGTTGCCATAACAGGTGTTATTTTATGCCTTGCGACCAAACCGAAAGATTAATACGTTCATGTTAAACATTGCCCGTCATGTGACGGGCTTTTTGTTGTCTATGTTTTAGAATTTAACGCTTTGAACGACTTTTGATTTACCTTTTCGTTCTTGTATTATTTCAAGACTGTCCCAGCTACAAGCTTTTGCCAACTCATGAAACTTATCATCGGCTTGAGTAAATGTTAAGTCCGTGAATATCGTTACAGTCCCTTGGCTCACGCGTCGTACATTGAATGTGTAACCTCTCAGTCTAGCGTACGTGTTGACCATCCATTCTATTATGATCATCACTCGCCGTCCTTAGTGCGTAGGCACGTTATGCAATTACCTGTTGATACGTAGCGCCAATGGTCGTGTCCGTGTTTGCATTTCTGGCCAGTGCGATACACTTTCATGTCATACGCGCGTGCATCTTCGCGACTGAGGATCATGTCAGGGTTAGCGTGCATCATAATCGAGTCGGGCGTTGAGCGGTCGTCGTTCTCGGGTTCAGCACGTTCGGCGCTACCTGGAGTATAGTCACATGCTTCGCATGTCTTGTCGTCAACGCTACGTAGCGTTATCTCGCCACACGAGCGACACGGGCTTGTGGACACGTATTGTGAGTCACCGTCGGCGATAGCTTGCTCACGCGGTTTAAGTGCTGTTTTACATTGCATACATGGCGTGCCGTCGCTGCTCGATACTCTCACATGTCCGTGTGTCGTACATGGTTCATAGTGTAATGTGTAACCGTCATTTGAACGTATCAATTCACGCATTGCTTTAACCTCACCGAGCAACATTGGGTGGTTAAATACTTCTGGTACGCCCTTTGGCCACATCGATATTGAGTCGTCATTAATGCGTGAATAGTGTCTCGTTAGCTCAATTTTATATCGTTGACACATGATACATTTTCCACTTTTAGTGTATCGCGTAGAGCTACTATTGCAGATTTCGCACTTTTTATAGTCAATATAGAAGCGGTGACGTATCTTTGCGGACACGCTTCGTAGGTCAGGATGTGGTGCTAATCCTCCCGTAGAGATTTTAAATAGCTTTCCCATATGTTCCTCGTTGCTGTTTGTTAGTATACGGGATTTTATCAGTTTTTTATTATAATGGCAATTATGACGTAATAATCACTGTTTCTAAGTTCGGGGTAAAACTCAGGTGGTAGCTGAAACGCAGTCGTGGCGCGGGCTGTAGAGGATTGGACATGTTACCCCGCTTTTTTCGATACTCCCTATAGTATTCTTGTATATTCATTGTATATGTATATATATTATACCCTATATACTATACTCTCTTATTATACATACTCATTATTCTTACAACATTAAAAGATAGAGGTATAGAGGTAAGTATGCTAAGTCATTGATTGTTAAATTGCTTTTAGTACCTTCAAAATTACCTGAGTCGTTTTGATTCGGGGTACTGCTCGATGTGTGGCGTTATGGGGCGAATTGTGGCATTATTGACGGCATGTTAGATAATGGGCTTAGGGTAATGAAAATACGCATCGGGGATCGCACTGTGGAGTTGAGCGAAGAACAGCTCACCGCGTACGGTAATTTGACGAAATTGCAAAAGGGCGTTGCGCTCGCTTCGCTTGGTGGCAGCGAACCAGCCGAAGCGCATCGTATCGGCGGCGGGAAATGTAAAAACGAACCGCAGCGTTACGACCTTGGTATTCAGATCCTAGTCAATCCTAGCGTGAAGCGTTTCATGGCTACAATGGCCGTCAATCCTAGTGCTGAAATCGCCTCAGCGGTACTGTCACGCGACGAAATACTAATCGACCTTACCGACATAGCCCGAACAACAATCGACCACGTAGCGACGTTCTCAGAGCGTCCGTTGGTCGACATGGAAAACGGCATGAAAGTGTTAATGTCGACGATACATGTTCGGTCAATTAGCGAAATACCAGAGGGAGCCAGGAAAGCGATTAAATCCGTTAAGCAAACGAAAAACGGTTTAGAAATCGTTATGCACGATTCGTTAGTTGCTCGCAAGCAGTTTTCCGAGATGTGTGGATACAACGCCCCGACCAAAACCGAAATTAGCGGACCAGGTGGAACGCCGATCCAAATCCAAGAAATACCAGACGAAGAACTCGAAGCGAAATTGAAAGCGTTGGGTCTTGGTCGTTATCATAACCAGCTAGGGTCGAAACGTGTCGAGTAATAACGCGATTTACGAAACGCTACGTAAACGGGCAATCGAAGGAGCACGCGAATCGATGCTCGATTTCACGTTGTTTACGAAACCAGATTACGAAACGGGTTGGTTCAACGAACTCGTGTGTGCAGAACTCGACCAGTTCTTGCTCGACTGCGAAGCGGGTTTATCGCCGCGCTTAATGATATTCGCACCGCCACGCAGTGGTAAATCTGAATTAGCGTCTCGTCGTTTCCCTGCTTACGCCATGGGTCGCTTTCCGAAATGGAATGTGATTTCCACATCGTACGCTTCACCACTTGCCGAACGCATGTCACGCGACACCCAACGTATTATCGACGCGGGCGAATACGAGTCAGTGTTCCCAGATACGCGACTCGTTCAGGGTCGTTCGATGGGACGTGGAGCAAGTAACACGGCTACGTTGTGGGAACCTGTGACAGCCGACGGGGCGTTGGCGGGAGGTTCGTATCGTGCGGCGGGTGTTGGTGGTGGTATTACCGGTCAGGGTATGAATATCGGTATTATTGATGACCCGGCAAAAGACTACAAACAAGCCTCGTCGCCAGCGTATCAAGAAACCGTAATCGATTGGTATGATACGACGTTCTACACGCGACGAGACCCAAAAGTTAACGGTATTATTATCATTCTCACACGTTGGCACAAAAATGACTTAGCGGGTCAATTACTCGCTCGTGCAGCTGACGGTGGCGAGCAATGGCGTGTCGTATCGTTCCCTATGGAATGGGACCACGACGAACCCGAAACGCACACACTGAACGACATCACGTACAAACTGCGCGAGAAAGACGATATATTATTCCCTGAGCGTATGCCACGTGCGTTCGTCGAACAATGTAAAGCGTCCGGCTCGCTGACGTGGAATGCGCTTTATCAACAACGACCAAGTGCGAAGGGTGGTTCGTTGATCCGTTCCGAATGGTTCGGTGAGTACCAGGTATTGCCGAAGTTGAAATACTCGTACATCATTGGCGATACAGCACAGAAAATCAAAGAACGAAACGACTTCTCAGTGTTTGAACATTGGGGTGTCGGCGAGGACGGTTATCTGTACCTTGTGGATTTAGTGCGCGGTAAATGGGAGTCGGACGAACTCAAGAAACGCTGCGTTGCGTTCTGGCAAAAAGCGCGAGCCGTCCACGGAATGTCGTGTCGTAAATTGCTCATTGAGGACAAAGCGAGCGGTACGGGCCTGATTCAACAAATACGTAAATCAACTAAGCCATTGATCCCCGTGTTGGCGATTCAACGAAACACTGATAAACTAACACGATTCATGGACGTGCAAGGGTATATCGAGTCGGGTTATGTCAGATTACCAAGTGACGCACCGTGGCTTAACGATTTCTTAGCTGAGTGTGAAGGGCTTCAAAGTGACTTCAAAACGCACGACGACCAAATCGACCCGATGATCGACGCCATTGACCAAATGCTCGATAAGAAACGACCGAACCTCAAGGATTACTTGTAATGACAGACCTTAAACCACCAGTATTAACAAACCTTGACGGACTCACCAATGTGATGACCGGACTCGGTACGGCTAAATCGAAGCGGTCGTATAACGAATGGTTACCCGCGTTACTGAACGATTACGCTAGTCTCGATAATTGTTATCAGTCCAATTGGATAGCGCGTAAAATATGCGACATTCCAGCCGAGGACATGACGCGCGAATGGCGTCGAATCAAGTGTGACGGCGCGGAAGAAATCCAAGCGCTCGAACAGCAATTACTATTACCTAACGTCGTGCAAGAAGGCGTTACGTGGGGTCGATTGTATGGTGGCGGTGGCGTGCTGATGATAACGGACCAAGACTTAACCAAACCGTTAAACGTTGGTCGTATCAAGAAGGGATCGCTCAAACGATTGCTCGTTCTTGACCGTTGGGACATGCAAGCCCAAACGATTAACACGTGGGACGTTCTCGCATCGAATTACCTGAAACCAGAACAATACACCGTTCGTGGCGGGTCGATGCAAATCCATCATTCACACTTTGCACGATTCAGTGGTGAGCGTTTACCGTTGCGTTACATGGCGCAAACTCAGGGATGGGGCGATTCGGTTTTACGTAAATGTTTAGAAGATATCACCGATATGGTCGCGGCCAAAAACGGTATTGCCGAGTTAATGCAAGAAGCGAATATCGACATTATCAACCGTGAAGGGTTGACCGATGAGCTAAGTACCGACCAAGACGACATGATTGTTAAACGTTACGAATTGTTCAGCATGATGAAGTCGAATATCAACCTGGCGTTACTCGACAAGGAAGAAGTGTTCAACCGCATGACGCTCAATTTGTCAGGTGTCGCGCCGGTGATTGAACAGTTCATGACGTGGATTAGTGGTGCGGCCGATATTCCCGTCACGCGTATGTTCGGTACTAGCGCGAAGGGCATGAACGCCACGGGTGAAGGTGACGACCGTAATTACAACAACTCGATACGTGCTGGTCAACGTTCGTATTTAGCCGAACCGATGCGCACGATTGACGAAGTGTTGGTTCGTAGCGCGTTAGGTTATTGGCCGGACGATTACGATTATGTGTGGAATCCACTGTCGTTACCAAACGACTTAGAGAACGCTCAAGCCGAACAGTTACGTGCGCAGAAGCACATGCAGTATCTCGAAGCTGGTATCGTTCAGAAGTCGCAAATTATGCGCGAGTTACAAGCTGCCGAAGAATACCAGTATGACGAGGAGGAACTCGACGAACTTGAATCTCTTGAAGAAGGTAACATGTTCGACGAACCAGTCGATGAGAACGAAGCGGATCCACTCATACCAACTACGGTGAACCAAGACGAAGACCCGTTAGCGTTTGCCGCTCGATACGTTGAGCAGATGTGATGAGTACGCCCCTTGATGATAAGTCTCGGGGCGTTTCATCGTGTCAACATTGACAACACCGCCAATATATACCCACTCGTGATACGTGTCAAGCGGTGTTATACTAATCGTATCGACACGACTGGACCAATCACATGACACTCGAAGAACAATTAGCCATGCCCACACGCAAGCGTCCAAAAGGTACGAAACCCGACGTTGCGGCTGGTATATCCTATAATGTGGAATTACAACGCCTCGTGCGTGCCGTAACGCGTGATATTAACGCTAATTTAATGCCGACGGTTCGTAACCTGGCGCCCGAGTATCAACGTGACTCAGCGTCGGACGTGACGGACAGTGCGCTTGTGATGGACTCGTGGGTCGATGTATTAACCAATGCGTTACGTGCGTTACGTATTCGCTGGTCGAGTCCACAGTTTCAAGCGTTGGCCAATGACGTAGCGCGTCGGTTCGTAACGAGCGCGAACAACTCGAATCGTCGTCGTACCGAACGTGATATGGGTATCGATATATTTAGCGATTCAACGACGATTAGCGAGTACGTACAGGCGTCGATAGCTGATAATGTACGACTGATACAGTCAATACCTGAACAGTATTTAACGCAGGTCGAGTCGATTGTCATGACGAACGTTCGCGGTGGCGGTCGTCCGTCGAGTATCGCTAAGTCACTTCAACAACAATTTGGCGTTACGGAGCGTCGCGCTAAGATGATAGCACGCGACCAAACCGCTAAGGTTAACGGGCAGCTAAACGCCAAACGTCAACAGGATGTGGGTTTCGAATATTTCATTTGGACAACGTCGAATGACGAGAGGGTGCGTGATAGACACCAACACATAGCCGAAAAGACTACTGCGTATGGTAAAGGAGTGTACAAATGGAGTAACCCACCGCTAAGTGAAAAAGGTGAACCGATACTTTGCGGAACCGATTATCAATGTAGATGCATAGCCACCCCTATTTCAAATGAAGAAGTTAAAATGAACCAACGTAAAGGTTTGACTAACCCTAGTGTAAAACGTTAAAATGCAAAAAGTGGCTACCTTTAGCGGGGGAACGTCGGGACGTAGAACCGATTGCCACACATCCTCAATTCTGCGCAACTACTCTACGGTGGTATTATGCAAATCATTTCTCGTTCGGAAGCTAAACAACAAAACTTAAAACACTACTTCACTGGTAAACCATGTAAATATGGACACGTTGCTGAACGTAAAGTCGCTAATTCAAATTGTTCGGCGTGCAATAAAGATATAGTGTCCAGGTTCTATGCTAATAATAGAGATAAAGTGAAGAACAAATCCAAAGAGTATTACTCAGATAATAGCGATAAGATTAAGAAATATCAGAAAGAATATAACAAGATAAATAAAGATAAAATTAACAATAGACATCAAGAACGATATGATTCTGAACCGGATTATAAGATGAAGTTTAGACTAAGAGGTATACTGTCTAAGGTGTTGAAAAGAACGGGCACGGTGAAAGACTTAAAAGCTCACGCAATATTAGGATATAACTGTATAGACCTTAGACGTCACCTTGAAGATTCTTTCGTTGACGGCATGTCGTGGGACAACTACGGTGAATGGCATATAGACCACATAGTGCCAATTAAAGTTTTACTAGACTATGGAGTCACCGACGTGGCTTTCATAAATGGACTGGATAACTTACAACCGTTATGGGCCAAAGATAATCTTAAGAAAGGTGACTGGTCTAACCTGAGTACATAAAAAAAGGGCGCTAAATGCGCCCCGTTAACTATCGTACACCTCCACATAATCTAACGTAATTTTCGTACTCGTTCATGTAGTGTTCGGACTGTTCGGCGCGTGCATCGGCCGTCAGTGTCGCGTCGTCTAATACAGCTTGATACGCGTTGAACATCTCGTCGCGCTTCTTTTCGTACCATGTTTTCATTATTTATCACCTTTGCAAAATTCGATAACGCTATTCGATGAGTCGGTATTAAGTACGTTATTACCTTCGAGGTCATATACTCTAAAATTCCAACAAGTACAAGTTTCGGGATGACACATGTAGTGTCCCGATTCGATTTTAAAATCTTTGAATTGTTCGTCTAACTCGAATGCTCTCATCGTACCGCCCCGTTAAGTTCGTCTAAAATTAATTGTGAATATCCGCAGATGTCGCGCCAATTATCATCATACATCGGATCACCATTTAGAATACGACCGATTTTGTGTTGTATCATTTCGAGCGCTTCGCGTTGACTCGGTGTTAAACATTCCCAGTTCGGCGTTTCGCGCATGATACCTTTCAAGTCTTGCATAATCACCGACCCGTCTTTGAACTTACCGTATCGTTCACCACGTTGCGTGATGGTCGTGTCGATATCGGTTGGTGCGGTTGTTGGTCGTGATTCGATAATTTCCCAATATGGATCGCCAATAATGAAATGGTCACCGGTATCGTCTAAGCATTCGTATTCCTTACCGTTGAAATATGCGAAATCCACTTCGCCATTTTTATAACGTAATGCATGGGTAGCTTCACTACTCGCTTTACTCCAATCTATTTCATTCATATCGTTCTCGCTTCGTTGTTGACAATTACGTCAATATATACCACAAATTAATAGTTTGCAACACCTTTGTGCATTACGTTATACTAGCGTCAATACAGTTAGAGGTTAAACACTTGAAACACATTATCGTTAGCGAGACATTCGACTTTGCACCGTCATCACGTGTTTACACTGACAACGGTTTTTTGCGTGTCACAGGTAAAGCTGCGCGTACTGGCGTTTATCAATATTTAGCATCCGAACTAGGTCTTACCGACCGCGCCCCGAATACAATCGTTAACGTTTACCGTCCAGCCGATGAGGTGTTCAACGCCGACTCGCTCGCGACGTATTCGAACGTTGACGTAACGAACGACCACCCAAGCGCTATGGTCGACGCCAAGACGTACAAATCCACAAGTGTGGGTCACGTTATCGGTGCGACACAGAATGGTGACTTCGTTGATGTGGAATTAATCATCAAAGACGCCCAAGCGATTAGTGACGTTGAATCGGGCAAGTCTCAACTATCACCAGGTTACACCGCCGTTTACGTTGCTGAACTAGGTACGACCGACACGGGTGAATCATACGAATTTAAACAAACCGGAATTGATGTCAATCACGTCGCGATCGTTAAGCGTGGACGTGGTGGCGCACAAGTCCGTATCGACGACAACCAAGGAGTAACACCCATGATTAAGGTAACACTTGATTCGGGTCGCTCGATTGATGTTGCAGACGAAGCGGTCGCCGCACTCGTAACTGACTCAATTGAACGTTTGACCCAACGCGTAACAGACGCAGAAGCCAAGGCCGACAAAGCCGAAGCGGAAAAAGATATGAAACAAGAAGAACTCGAAGCGGAAAAAGCGAAGTCTAACGACGCAGCTATCAGCGAACGCGTTCAAGCTATCGCAGCGATGCAAGCAAGCGCACGTAAAGTTGTTGGTGACGAGTTCACTTGCGATAGTGTGAACACATTGGACATTCAACGTGCAGCGTTAACAGCTAAACGTCCAACTACTGATTGGGCTACCAAGTCCGAAACGTATGTTCAAGTCGCATTCGACGCAGCGTTAGAACTTGCCGACGCGGAACCCGCTCAGTCGGTTGATCAACTCGCACAGTTTTCGAAAGACGCTGCTAACGCAGTGGTTCCGGTAGTCGCACGTAAATCAGCATACGACGCTCACAAAGAAAGTCAGGCTAACGCTTGGAAGGGGAAATAACATGTCAGTATTAGGTGGCAATAAAATCGATCATGGTGTCTCGTATGCTGGTCAAGTTTCAAGCTTGCAGTTATGTAACGCCGTATCGAAATTAAACAAAGGTACTGTTGGTATTGCATTCGGTAAGGGTGTTGTAACTGACGGTGAAGACGGCGCGAAATTACCGTTAAGTGGTTCAACGGCCGCTCAATTCATCGGTGTCGTTAAGTACGAATTAAACCGCGCGCGTACATCTACTGAATCGGGAGCAACAGCTAAGTACGACATGACTGTTGTAACCCACGGTGAAATTTGGGTCAAGACGTTAGATACCGTAGCGAAAGACGCACCGGTTTATCTACGTGTGGGCGCAACTGGCAACGGTGACTTCTCAGGTGTCGTTGGTACTGGCGTAACTCTAGGTGTTCTAGTGCCTAACGCTAAATTCACAAGTGGCGGCGCTGCTGACTCACTGGTTAAAATTTCACTAGGATTAGGTGGCTAACATGCAAAAGAATCTTATTAGCGTCGTATTGGACGCAGAATACCCACAGTTGGGTTTAACGGTTGGTCACACTGTATTGTTCCGTGACAATCTACCTACTATGGACGACGGTATGGGTTTCTATATTTCTCAGCTCGCTAACTTAGAAGCTAAGATTTACGAAGCAAAATATACCAACATCAATTTCGCTGAAATGGTGCCAATTAACACTAACGTTCCCGAGTGGGCCGATTCGTGGGATTATATTTCTTACGACGCTGTAACGCTTGGTAAGTTTATTGGTTCAAGTGCCGACGACCTTCCGACTGTAGCGCTATCAGCTAACAAGACGTCTGTTCCGATTGGTTACGCTGGTAACGCGTTCGATTACTCGTTAGACGAATTACGTAAAACTCAACAGTTACGTATTCCAGTTGACGCCACTAAGGGTCGCGCTGCATTCCGTGGTTCACAAGAACATACTCAGCGTGTAGCTTACTTTGGCGACGCTTCTCGCGGTATGACAGGTTTGTTTAACAATCCTAACTTAGCATTAGATAACTCTACTGTTGACTGGGCTACTGCCACAGGTCAAGAAATTATCGACGACATGAACTCGTTGTTAATCAAAGTGTGGATTGATTCAGCTAACACGCATATTCCAAACGCATTAGCGCTTGATTCGTCTCGTTACGCAATCTTAACGTCACGTCGTATGGATATAGGTACTGACACAACTATCATGCAGTTCTTCATGCTTAATAACTTGTACACTACTACAACCGGTCAACAGTTACGCGTGTTCCCACGTTTGCAACTTAAAGGTGCTGGTGTGGGTGGTAAGGACCGTATGTTAGCTTACGAGCTAAACGACGATAACCTAGGTATGGTTAACCCTATCCCTTGGCGCGCACTTGCTCCACAGATGAAAGGACTGAATATCTTAGTACCTGCGGAATACAAAGTTAGCGGCGTAGAATGGCGTTACGTATTCTCTGGTGCTTACAGAGATTCACTGTAAACTAGTAAAACTTTAAGTTGCTTCGGGACAATGTGGAAGGCCCGCCACACCGAAGCGACTTATTACTAATCTCGGGCTGAGGGCTATTTACCATGTTATTAAAAAATACAGTTGCACGACTAATCACGATTAATGGCGCGTTCGAAAACGGCGCACGAGTGGTTACTTACCAAATCAAACCAGGTGACAACCCATCGGTTGAAGTGCCTAATGATTTGTGCGATAACGCATTCGTTCAGTCACTAATCGCTGACGGTTCGTTACGTGTCGAATGTGAAGACGACGCAAGCGCACCAGTTGAAGCGGTGTCAGCGTATGAGTTAATGAGTAAAGCGGATTTAATCGCATTATGTGAGGCTCAAGACATTGAAGTCGGTTCGCGTGACACAGTTAAATCATTAGCTGCCAAACTCGAAGCGCACGACGAGTAGTCGACGCTAACATAATCATTATTACGGCTGCTTAATTGCGGCCGTTTTTGTAAAAGGGTACATAAAATGTCAGACACATTAGCTAACGTAAAGTTACCAGCAAAAACACCCGTGGATTTATACGCTGCGACAGGTATCGCAGTCGGTACGCAAATATCAGTACAGAACATAACCACAGGTGACGTTCGTGTTTATTCGGGCGCTACGTCACCAAACATGGCGACAAGCGGTTCGGCGTTGTTACGACCTGGTATTACGGCTAAAAACGACTCGGGCGATGCGGGTGCGTGGGCGTGGAGTACGTTACCGTCTGCCGTCAACGTGAAATTGGTGGTGTAATATGGCGTGGTTAGCGGATAACCCGCCAGAAGTCGGACCATTATTTTTCGGTGGTGGCTCTAATATACTACCCATCCCAGTATTTACGCTGCAACCACAATCGCAAACTGTCGATGAATATGCAATGGCAACATTTACCGCTGCTGCTGACAACGCAACAAGCTATCAATGGTCAAAGAATGCCGCTGGCGTCGGCACTGATAGCGCTAGCTACTCATTAACAACAACTACCGCAGATAATGGCGCTGTTGTTAATGTAACGGCTACAGGTGATGGAGGTTCGACTGTAAGCAATAACGCAACATTGAGCGTTACTAGCTATGCATATCAACTTGATTCACTTACAAGTAAGTTTGTTCTATCTTCACCAATTACGGTGGCAATAGGTGACAAGATTACAGTTAATGTTATTTGCTCCCCAAATACAATAACGGGATCAAGTTATTCCCGCTTTATAGGTAGCGAGGATTTCACTATCACGGTTGATACTGGGGTTGACGGCAATAAATTCAGGCTATTAGGCTGCACCGCTAAGCTTGGCGGGGTTTCAATAGCTAGTGATGTAACGCCAATCCCTACTGATTTAGTAGCTAGAGATCTTGAGGTTACGTTAACAAAATCAGGTACTATCGCAGCAATTGCTGGTTTAAAAGATACATCAGGGAGAAGTATCAACGCTAAAATGCGATATCTTAGCTTTACTCGTGCTGCTGGTAATAGATTCATACCATTAAACAAAGTATCACAAGGAGGCGCTCAGCTTCCCACTGTTGGCACTATTAGCGCATCAATACTTAATTATAATCCAGCCGGGTGGATGTCAGTATGATGCGATTAACAGAATGGCTTAACTCTGGCTTATATGTATTTGTGGCGCTTTCTGAGAAAGGCTATCAAGATAATGAACTAGCTAAGAAGTCATGGCCTGACGCAGCTATATATGGAGATTACCGTTTAGTTAATTTTCATAAGGACAAAGCTCAATACTTTTTAGATTATTTAGATGGTATTGGATTGACTGCTAGTTACGGCATAAGCGAGTCAACGCCGATGCTGTTAACTTGGGATGAAGCAATGCAATTCGCAGCACAGTTTACTATGATAGAGGGACAATTATGAGTTTTAATATTGGTGATTTTGGTTTAACTCCATCGGATGTTGGCGGGATAATCAGCGGTCAATCTGGTTGGGCGATATTCGTCGACGGCGTTCACACTCTAGCTAGTCCGCAGGTTATCGCCGAAGGTGCGACCGCTACGTTAACGAACAACGCGGTGACGAGCATCACGACACAGACACCTTCCGACGCTACCGCCGCGATGTGGGACGGCTTAACAAGTAAATTCGGACCGATACACGTCGACGACTATTACTTGTGGTTTGTACGATTCAAAGCTAAAAATACAGCACCAAATGGTGGTTATATCGACGCAGGCATTAACATCGGCGGCACGTTCGGAAGGTTATTTGATGAGAGTCATTTATTCGTTCGAGGCGCTAACGTTGAACAGTCATTTAACTGTTTAATGGGTGGCTATAGTGGCGCTACGTTTATGTCCAACGGTGGGTTACCTAGGGCGACGAGCGGTAACGGAACAACTTCAATATACGCCAAAGAATATCACGTCGTTAGATTACACAAGGGTCGATAAAATGAGCGAACCAATAACACCGGAAATGATAACAGCGTTTCGAAGCGCTCAACCTGCGTTTAGTAACGTAACGATGTGGCCTGATAATGTGGTCACGGAAGCGTTCTGCGAGGCGCTTCCCGAATGTGGTGGTCGTGGGTGGGGGGTATTGGATATCAACGACTGTCAGAACTTCAAGAGGCGTGGTGTGTTCTTATATGCTGCTCACCTGTTGAGTATTACTTACAACACCGCAGCGGGCGCCACAGACCCGTCAAACATCAACGCGGCGGCACGTCTTAACCTCGCTGGTAAATCGGTCGGTGACGAGTCGGTTAGCTTTCGCATAACCCAGATTCAAAATTCTTCTGATGATTTTCTGTCGTTGACTTTGTACGGTGTTCAATATTTGAGGCTACGACGACGCGCAGCTATGGGCGCGTTAGCAGTGTAATAAGTTGACCCGACACGCAACGTAACGTGTCGGGTGTTACGATTAAAGACGTGTAGGCATCAACGCGACTTGAAGCGTATCGACTTCATTGAATATACGAGTGATCAATACCGAGTCACTAGCGTCACGTAATGTAAACTTACCAACTTTGAAAGTGTGGTCATGTACTACAAGTTCACACGCTTTACATACGCGAGCCAGATGATTGAAGTTTAAACCTATCTCACTGCACGACGTACTAGTCGCGCCACTATATAAACGCATGGCACGCGCTAAATCAGGATAACGACCGTCGATAAATTCAACTTTATATTCACCGATTCGAGCTAACTCGTTGCTGATACTGAATGTTGGTTTCGCTTTTGGTCCGAATAATTTAAGTAAATTGGCGAGCGATACACCACATAAAATCACGTCTGTATTAGGTTCAACGTTAAACATTTCAGATTTAATCGTTAAAATCATACCACTGTGACCGTCAGACGCTTCCATTTTAACGATGCCGTCTTCACCACACTTGATATGAATACCGTTTAAATAATAACGAATGTCTTTTTTTGCAGCAATCGTTAACAAACCTTTAAGTGTTTTTACCATCTTCGTATTTCCCCGTAGCGCAACGAAGCGTATCCTCGTCGTCTGATTTACATACTATCACTATTGACGCTGTTGTCAATCATTAATTTACCCGAACTTTGAGTTAACGACACACGGTTTGAGGTGGCGTAAAGTATTGATTAGAAAGAGTTACCTCGTTTATGCTGCAAACCCCGTATAGTTCAATACTCCCTATAGTATTCTTGTATATTATCTGTATATGTATGTATGATCTATACTGTATATACTATATGCATACTTATAATTCTTACAGTTATAGAAAGTAGAGTTACAGAGGTAAGTACGTTAAGTCATTGATTGTTTAAATGGTTTTAGTACCTTGAAATTTACCTGAGTCGTTTTTGTTCGGGGTTATTACCACATCACCTAAATTGTGTTAATATTGAGTCATTACTAATCACGAGTATCGTCATGTTCAAACCTAAAGTCACCGTGACCAACGTTCAACAATCACGAGACGCTATTCAAAAAGCGTTACGCGCGTTGATGGTTGACAAATACGTGACGGTTGGAATACATGAAGACGCTGGGAATCACGAGTCGGACGACATCACGAACGCTCAATTAGGCGCCGTGCATGAGTTCGGTTCGGAGATTACTCACCCCGGCGGCACGTCATACGGTTACGCGAGTAAAGCGGCGGCGGATCGTAACGATGTGAGGTTCCTCAAGTCCGGCCGTGGTTACATGGAATTAGGCGTTACTGGTCCGCACATTATCAAGATACCAGCACGCCCATGGTTAAACCCTGGCGTCGCGTCTGGTAACGCTGAATATCTGACAATCATTGAAAAGACACTCAGTGACGGCGGCACGATGGACCAAGCATTGAACAAAGTCGGAGTCGTGGCGGTCGGTAAGGTTCAAAAATACATGACGGATTTACGCACGCCACCAAACGCGGCAAGCACGATTAAAAAGAAAGGTTCATCAAATCCATTAATCGACTCGGGCGCATTGCGTCAAAGCGTAACGTATAAAATCATATCCGGTAAACCAAACGAGGGCTTGTAACCATGGTGACCAGTAAATTAGAGATATATTACAGAATTAAACATCCTAGATTACTATTTTGGATTAATGCACCGTTGGTGATTCTCGGTTTCGAACCATTATGTCCAAAATTCTGTATTGAAATGATAGGTTTAAAACCATGAAACAACGCGACGACGCACGACCTAAAATGTCGAAAGACGGATTTATTGACCGTGAACCACCTATATTGATTAACGGCGATTATACAGGACCATAATTTATGTCACTTGACATGGTGGGGCATATCGACCCCGTATTCGTATCGATACCTGCAACACGTTCGTCATTCACTGGCGGCGACTACGTTGACGGCATTTGGCAAGACGGCACGACAACTGTCACACCGCACACTGTGAACATACAGCAAGCAACTGACCGTGAAATCGAAACGCTCGAAAAGGGTGGTGAACGTATTGTCGATGCGCGTCGTGTTTACATCAACGACGGACTCGACGCGAGCATTCAACAGTCTGACCTGTGGACGTTCGCGGGCCAACAGTGGAAATGCCACAAATTAGATAACCGATGGTGGCGCAATTATTGCCGTGCCATCGTGTCGAGGATTGACGATAAATGAATAAATTTGTGATGGACGCGTTTAACGCTGGTTTGGTCGTTGATATGTGGGGAACGACATACACTGACAGCACTGTATTACTTCAACATGTCAACGACGAACGATGGATAACAATAAATAACGCCCAAGGTCGTAAAGGTTCCAAGGTTAAAATATCAGCAAGCGGTGAAATCCTCGCCGGTATGGGTGGTAAATTCAACGGTCAAAAGATTGACGAAATGGGAAAGGGTAGTAGCGAAAAAAGTGGTGAAGTAGATGTTAAAATTCCGAAGATAAGTAGTTCTACTGAAAACACTTACAATCGCGCCACACACATGGGTCGAGGTCGTGATTTTAACGCCGAATTAAAAACCATGAGTGAAAGTATAATTAAAAACATAAAATCATATAAATCATTATTAGAGACACCAGAACAACGGTCTAAAGCTGGCGAATTAATCGAAGCTCACTTAGAATCTCAAAAGAAGTTTATAGAACAAAGCGCATCAACCGCGGCAAATAACCCGTCGTGGTTTGTAACCGGTAGAAGCGGAAGAAATCAATCACGCATGGAAAAATCGAACGAACGTGAAATGAGTTCGTTACAAAAACATGTGGAGTCACAGAAAGCGAGCGAGGCTAGAATTATTAAAACCCTCGGTGCTATGAAATCTGAAAGTACCAAAACGAGCGAGGCGTTTAATAGCTCAAAAAGTACCGGTATTAAGAACATAGGTTATATTGCTGCCGAAATGCTAGGTAATCACCCGTCGTTAGCTGCTGGAACCAGAACATGGGCGTCGCCGAAAGTGGCCAAGGCGTTCACTGAGTTATCAGAGTCTAATAAAACAGAAGCTATAAAAGTCGCGAAAGAAGTCGACGCGTCTTTAAAGACTAAAGGTCTGAAAGGTTTAGTCGACGTGGTTGGGTCAAGATCCAAAGCCGGTAAACTTATTGCGGAACTATTGGTATGAATCGCGTAGAGATATTTAATATCATTCGACCAATCGTAGCGTCCGTTACGGGTATCTCGAAAGTGATACTTGCTGACCAGGTATCGAGTAGTGGTTCGGGTTTACCGTCGCCTAGTGGTGAGTATGCCGTCATCGAGCCGAAACAATCAATTAATCAACGTGGCCAAGCGAACATATATCGCAACACGAGCGCTACGCCTCAGTCGATTGACGTTGAAGTACGTGCTCAGATTATCGTTGAAGTATCGGTTAACGTGTTTCGTGGAGTTGACGCGGTGAGTCGTGTCGAACGTCTGTTACAATGCAACAAGCGACCCGACGTGAGCGCTACGCTGTTTAAAAATAAACTCGGTTGGAATCGTACCAGTGCGCCGAATAACCTCACACGGTTGCAATCAGGGAATCCTGAGCAACGTGCACAAGTTTATTTGTATTTAATGTACGAGACGCGCGACCCGGTTGTGATCAACAACATCGAGTCGGCAAGTTATAGCGTAGAATACGAGACGAGCGGTGAGATTGTAGCGAGTGGAGTGATTGAAACGCCCTAGTTACGGGCGTTAAATTTGACTAATGATTAACTCTTTACATCGTTAATATCGTATGCTGTAAAGTGATGTCGACCTACCCATTTATTATGTATTCCAAATTGAAAACCTATTTCAATACTTAAATCGTCGCTGTGTTTGTTTGATTTAGCTATGATAGCTACGTTGTATTTAATCATTAATTCACCGAGTTCTTTCTTGAACTCGTCGGTATAGACTGACGACATAATAACCACCTTTCATTAACGCAACAAGGCTAATCCTCGTCGTTACCTGTCATTATATTACTATTGACGGTTGTGTCAAGCGTTGCAACGTAATTATTTTTAAATTATCAACCGCGTGGTATACTATGAGCGATTGCAATCAGGAGATTTAACTAATGTCTTACAATATTGATAATATTGTTCCGATTAACGTGCGGATTTCACCGCAGGGACTCGGAAATGCTAACTTCGGTTCGGCGTGCGGCTTCGCACCAGAATCGGAATTACCTGTCGGCTTCGCTGTCGATACCCGTCGCGTCTACACGACTTTAACGGATCTATCTGTGGATTTCGCAGACACAACCGAAACGTATAAAATGGCCCGTTACTGGTTATCTGGTACGCCTCGCATGAACTCGTTGACTATTTGGGCGACTGCTGACGCGGACGCAACGTGGGCGACTACACTCAATAAAGCACGTAATGAATTTTGGTGGTTCTTCACATTCGTGACGGCTCCAGTATACGCTTCATTGACTGACGCCGAAGCGATTGCGCAGTGGTGTAACGACAACGAATCGTGGTTCCAAAACTGTCAAACTGGCGCGAGCGCTACGGCTATTCGTGCCAATGACGCAGGTAACATAGCGCAGAATCTAACATCTAGCGGTATACGTTTCGCGGGTACGTTCCCTCACGCGACCGACGCGTATGCTGGTATTAAATTGTGTGTACCGTTCGCTAAAGTAAATTACAGTGCGGCAAACTCGACAATTACCGGTGAAGGTAAAGTATTAAGCGGCGTTGCTGGCGAAAGTTTAACCGGTACAGAATACGCTAACATGCGTTTACCAACTAACAAAGCGATGTTCTACACGCAAGTAGAGAACAAAGGTTCGACCGATGCGGGACGTGTTATTAACACGTGGTCACATAGCTCATACGGCGAATTTATGGACGACGTGATCAACTTATCAGCGTTTACGAATGCGATGGGTGTCGAGTTGTACAACACGGTATTTAACCAAACGACTAAACTAGGTCAAGACCCTGTTGGTCAATCGGTGTTACTCGGTGCGGCTAAAGCCCAGTGTGAGCTTTACATTTCGAACGGTTATTTAGGTCCACGTAATTACATCGACCCTGACGACGGTTTGACAAAGTATACCGTAGGTTATGAGATTTTGACCACACCGGACGAGATTTTAAACTTAACCGACACCGACCGTGACGCGCGTAAATCAGCGCCGATCCGAATCCGTATCTTCCGTAAGGGCGCTATCCATTCAGCACCCGTTGATATCGACGTTTATTAATAAGGGGACATTAAATGTCTATCGCTAATTTTAGTACAGATTTATTCGTCGTAACGGTCAACGGTCGTGTTATCAGCGATTGGGGCGAAACAGCGACGCCGTACACCGACGCGCCTATCGACGCCAAAACGCAAATTCGTCGCGGCCAAGGTGGTAACGCGGTTCGTTTGAATCGTATTAACCCTGGTCGTGCCGTGTCGTTATACTTGAACCCTGGTTCACCGGACAGCGCATATATGCAAGGTCTGTTTAATTCAGGCGCTAACATCACTGTGACCAAAACGCAAATTGGCACACTTGAAGCGGCTATCGGAACGGAAGGTGCAATCATTAACGATGCGTCAACCGGTCGCGGCGGTTCAACGATTACTGACGATCAATACGATTGTGAGTTCAACGTCTGGAACGGAACCAAAGGATAAATATCATGTCACAAACACGGGCCTTTACAGTAAACGAAAACACGTACAACATCGCGCAAGCGTCAGCCGTTGACCAAAAAAAACTGATGTTACTACTCGGTGGTAAAATTGCGTTACATAGCGCAGCGGGTCAGGAACCAATCAACACGCCATTGTTAGTTGGTGCGTTGATCACATTGCCTGAGTCGACATTTGACGAAGTGGCTAGTCTTGTTCTACGTCAAGCTTTCGTAGCTGGTACGACCGACAAGATTGATTTAAAGTCGTTCCAAGGTGGCATGATGGGCTATTTTCAGTTAGTGGCCGAAGTTGTCGCATATAACCTTAACGATTTTTTTACATGGCTCGACACCGGAAACGCCGAGCGTCGAGCAAAACCACAAGTGAAGTAGACGAAAAAGTCGAATGGTATTTTATGCGACCATGTGTGGGAATGGTGGGTATTTGTCCGCCACTCTGCACATGGGCTGAACTCAACGACGGTACGTACTCGTTGGGTGATGTAGAGCGGTTTCATTTAACGATGGACGAGCTCAAAAACGCGTACATTGCTGCACACGCTAGATAGAATAACGCCTCGTGACTGTAAAGCTACGAGGCGTTTTATTAAGTACGTAATGGGTGGTACCATACACCAACGTAATTTAGGTGCGATGACAGGTGACCGACATGTCGAACTATTACTATGTCGCCAGTATCACATGTAATCTCCCACCGACCACCAATCAAATCGTACTCTTTACCCGCTGTGATGTATTCACAACCGTCGTAATCCGTAACGACTTTACTAGTGTCACGTAGCGCATCGAGTTTAGCGCACGTCATGCCTTTCTTGCTTCCGTGTCCTATCATTTTGGTAATACTCCCCATTTATCACAATAACCAGCCGACCAACCGTGAAACGCTCGAACCTGATGTTTTCTATCATACGGGTTCGCTGCACCTTCGTTAGACCGTTGTCCGTCTTTGTAAAACTCACGAACACCGGCGGACATATTTTTAACCGCGTCACTAACATGGTCGTCGAACTCGTAAGGTTTACGATTAACATACTGTTCGAACTGCTCGCGATTACACACCCGTTGCCATGTGGAACTTAACGGTTCGTCACCCCACAGACTCCACATGTCAAACGTTCCGACCTTTCGATACACTACCCAGTTTTTATCATACGAGCGTTCCGGCCACGTACCGTAATGCTTAACCGCGTCGGCTACTGTTTTACTCATAACACACCCCCAATGACGTCACGTAGACGTAAAACTTCAAACACTAGACCGATAGCGCAGCCACCAATAATAAATGCCACAGTCGTGATGACCGTTGCATATGTGCGCCAAAACGATAGCGCGGTACGTAAATTAGATAATTGACCCATGGTTTACTCCGTTGCGCCCCGTGGGGCGCTTTTGATTGATGTTAGTCGCAACGAGCAGCGATGAAATGTTCAACAGCTAATAAACCTTTAACCTTTTTAAAACCTGGTAAAAATTTACCGTCGTCGTCCATCGCGTAGATTGTACCGTCCGTCAAACAATAATCATCTTCGCCAAATGAGAAAACAACAGTGTCGCTAAATGCTGTAATACCGTTGAATTTATTAGCTACTTGATTGATTAATGTTGTCATGTCGTTTACTCCGTTTCGTTGTTGATACGTCATATTAACACTATTGACGGTTGTGTCAAGCGTTACGACTCAATTATTTTTAAATATCTCGGGGCGGTGTTATACTGTGGATATTATTCACACGGGGTGACTATTAATGTCTAACGTTATATCAAGCTTTTTAGTCGGTATCGGTTTTGATTACGATAAGAAGTCGGCGAAACAGATCGAAGGTGGCATCGACACGATAAAGTCGAAAGCACTACAACTCGGGGCGGTCGTCGCGGGTGGTTTCGGCCTCAAGTCGTTAACCTCTGATTTCGCATCAAGTGCCGATATGCTCGGTAAATTCTCGCAAGTGTTCGGTGTGAATGCCAACGAAATACAAGCTTTCGGTAACGCACTGGCCACCGAGGGCGGTACGCTCGAATCATTCATGAATCAAATCGAATCGATTGAACGGGCGCGCGCGCGTATCCGTGTCGGCGATGTGGGATTCTTCGCGCCAGCCGGCAAAGCTGGACTTGACCCAAACGTTATCGCCAACGCGAACAACGCAACAGATGCTTACCTGGCGCTTGCCGATTCGTTTCGTAGCATGAACAACCAGCAACGAATTAACGCAGCCGAAGCGCTCGGGCTAGATGAGTCGAGTATCCGACTATTATCACAAGGTCGTGACGCCGTTGAAGGTCTGGTTAGTAAGTATCGCAACATCCAGCCGTTAACAGGTCAAATGACCGACGACGCCGCAGAGTTTAACCGTCAATGGGTCGAAGCGTCAGCTAACATCAAAGGAGTGGCCAACGCGATAAGTGCTGATTTATTACCTGTTATTAATGATATCACCAAACAGATTAACGGATGGTTTGGCGAGAATCGTCAAGAATTAATCAAAGATATCGGTGCGGGCACTTCGTTTTTATTTGGCAACCCAACATCAAACCAAGCCGCGCGGGTAATGGACATGCTACATAGTATAGATGTGAGCGCAGGTGTATCAGAAGGCCCGAGACGTTATTCGTATCCGATACCCGATGATGACCCATTTTTACCAGATTGGTTAACGACGCCATTTAATAACCTCTTTGACCTTCAATTATCTAATCCGTTTGCGAGTCAACCCGATCCGTTCGCGCCTCGAATGATTGAACAAGACGCATCGACTTCATCAATGACGCAAAAATATAAAACAACGACGAATCAACCGATACAGTCTAACGTTAACATATCACTGAACCTTGACGGTTCGGTACTTGACAGACGGACAGTTAAGATCGTTGATGGTATGGCGCAAACTGCAATCGACGACATATCGTCAAACACTGGGGGTTAATGTGTCATTATTAAGTATATTCACACCGAACGCGCCGACCATGGCGGGTTACGAGTTTGACGCGGTTCTCGAAGATACGTTTGAAGCAAGTGTGGACTTAACCGGTTACACGATTGAACTTGGAGCACGAGTAAGTGATCACCGCATCGTTAATCCGTTTCGTTGGTCTATCGTTGGCGCAATTAGTAACACACCATTGAAAGCGGGTTTAACTGATTTTGTTGGTGGCGCTACGAGTAATTTTATCGGTAATTCTGGCATCGCTTCTACTGTAGCGGGTTTGTCGGCGGGTTTCCTCGCGGGTAGTTCCGAGACGCGTGCGAGTTCAACGCTTGACTTTCTAATCACGTTGATGACCACGGGTGAACCATTCGACGTCGACACGGGTGACGTGCAATTAACCAATATGGTTATTGTAAATTTACGTCGCACCAAAGACCCGTCAAATGAGAACGGTTTGATATTCGAAGCGGATTTACAAGAATATAACGTGTTGACCACTGTGCTACGTAAAAACCAACCGAGTACGGCAATACTTAACGCTAATGACCCGAGCGTATCGCAAGCGAGCGCATTAACGAACCGTGGTGAGATTAAAGGGCTCTACCCGTTACCGTCATCAATCACAGCTACAAACGGGGTAATAGTATGATAACCGTTCCATTACTCAACGGTGCGAGCAATGCGCATCAACAGTTTAACATTCAGTTAGGTGATAACTTACTCACGTTTATTGTTAATTACATTACCGTAGCTGGTCCGTCGTGGAGCGTGGACATAACGCGCGAAGGCGTGACGCTTATATCGGGCGCTATGCTCGAACCGAACGCGGTGATCACTGATAATTATAACGCGGGTATTGGTCGATTAGTTTTCACAGGTGCGGCGGTAACGCTCGATAACCTGGGGACTGATAATCGTTTAGTGTGGGTGTCTGACGATGAGTAGTTATAATAACCGACGTTGGTCGATGACGCTTGACGGTGAACCGTTTATCGAGGAAACAGAAGGGCGTCAGTTCAAGTGCACATTTGAGATATTACACGACTTTGGCGGCTATACGAGTTACGCCGATGTAGCGTTATATAACCTCAGTACGGATACAGCGAATAAGGCGTTCCCTCGTGGTACTGTAATGTCGTTCCGTGGTGGTTATACCGATTCAATCGACACGTTGTTCACAGGCACGATTAACAACGTTCTACGCGAGCGAGTTGGACCGGATACGATAACACGATTAATTTGTCGTGGCGGTAAACTTGTTGATAACCAAACACAGATAAATGAAACGCTCGGTAAAAACGCTAAAGTGACTGATATTATACGATCGTGTGTTACGGCTATGGGTTACCCTATCATAATGGACGATGCGCAATTTGCAGATATTGACCCGTATGCGTTTGGTTATGCTCTCAGCGGCGACCCACGTGTGTACATGGACGAGTTAGCACAAGCGCATAACTTTGATTACGTGATTGAAAATGAACGAATGGTCGTGGTACGTAAAGGTTATTCGCGTCAAGGTGAAGTACAAGTCGTGTCACAGTTCACGGGGATGGAAGGTATACCCGAAATCACCGAAGTCGGCGTCGACGTAACGGTTCGTTTAAATCCCAAACTGCACATTGGTGGTATGTATCGCATCGAGTCGGATTTGGCCACTTTCAACTTTAGCAACCTGTATTTTGTGGACATACCCAAATCGGCTGGTGTCGGTGAATATAAAATATTTCGCCTTACGCATACGGGTGACACGTGGGGCGACGCTTGGTCGACTAAAATAACAGGATATAAAGAGTTGACACCATAGTCATTAATGTATAATATCGTACTCGTTGGTGACACAGTAGTGACGATACTGTAATCAGATGAACGAGAGCCCACTCGGTGTAGCGATACGGTGCGGGTGTAAACAGCGAGATGAGTATGGTAAGCTGTTACGGGTAAGCAGGTAAAACGAGGCGTCGCTCACAACACGCCTATCGTCATCGAGTCGATAAATGTCACGACCACCAACCCGACAAGTTACCGCACACGTGGTGAACATTAACCGACTGTTGTTGGTGTTTTAAAATCTTGACTGGCAAAGAGCCGTTACCGCACACGCGGTTTATTATATTGTTAAGACTCTTTAAAGTTGGGAGCAGCTTATAAGCCCTCGCCATGCTACGAATTGATGAACAGCTCAATCGGAAGATTCTTTAACAATGTGATTTATTTTCAGTTGGCCTAGATATCCGCTCGCGAGGCGGGGACGCAGGTTCAAATCCTGCAATCACATTCGATGGTTCATTCCATAACTGGAGGTGGTCCGCATGTGGCAAGGCACAGACACCTTGCAGCCACGTAACGTCGTGTTAGACGTAACCGAGGCAAACCAAGTCCAGAACGTTGATTTTAACGAGGGCATTACAGAGAAAACTGTACTCGCTACCCTGACTATAAAAGAGCCGCGATAGATAAACGGGTGATACGCTACCTTAAGTGCGAAGTTGAAATTAAAAAGACGTTAAGCTGACGTTAAAATCCTCGAATCGACCCATACTTAACTGAGCAAGTCGATAGGGGTAATACTAATTCAATCGGGTATGAGTTCCCCCTATTGTAAAACATGTAATGGAATCTGCGACGCGCCTAATGTGGCCAGCAATAAGAGCGAATAACATTAACCTCAAGAGCAGTGAGGCACATTAAATTAAGGAAATATCGCATAATGGTATTGCAACGGGTTGCTAACTCGTCGTCGAGAAATCGACCTATAGGTTCGAGTCCTATTATTTCCGCCAAATTCCTCGTTATTTGCCCTCTATGTGAGGGCTTTTTTTTGTGTTACACTTGACGATATGAATACTGCATCGTTTACTGAATATACGAAACGCTCGTTTTTTGAAATGATGAAAAACGTTGCGACGTCAATACCGGGTCATGTCATAGCATTTGACCCGTCGACTCAACACGCCCAAATACAAATCGGAGTTGTCCGTAAGGACGTCAACGGTAAACTATTTACACCCACGCCACTAATCGAAGTACCTGTCCATTTTGGCGGCGGTGCTGAGTTCTTCCTCGAATACGAAATTAACGTGGGTGACGAAGGTGTAATACTTTTCTCGCAACGTTGTATCGATGGTTGGAAAACAACTGGTGGTGTCGGTAACAATCCCATATTACGTTTTCACGACATGAGTGACGCGGTTTTTATACCTGGCGTCCGTTCACAACCCAATGTGATCACAACGTTCGGTAACGACGGTATTCGCATCCGTAACAAAGACGGATCACATTTTATCTGGTTGAAGAAAGACGGCACGATTACAGCGACCAATTCAAACGGGTCGTTAACCATTAGCGCGGCGGGTGGTTTTCAAGGTGACTTCACATCGTTTAACGTTCAATCGCCGTCATTCACACATAACGGCGTTAACGTTGGCGACGACCACAAACACACAGCTGGAACATATAAAGCAGGTACAACGCCTGTGACTGAATCATCGGGTAATCCATCATGACAGTGAGACTAATCGACCCCGAAACGGGTGACATCGTTACTAGCGGTGTGCAATTCACGACAGAAGTCGAGGAAATAGCACAAACCGTTAAGACACGTTTACGTTTATTCCTCGGTGAGAATTTCCGCGACATCACCGACGGCACGCCATGGTGGGAGTCGATACTCGGTAAAGCGGGAACGCTATCGAGTAAAGAAGCGATCATTAAAAGTCGTATCATACGCACCGAGGGCGTTGTTCGTTTGACGTCGTTTAGCACTGATTTCGACATCAATACTCGCGTGTACAGCGTCAACGCTGGTATACTAACGACATACGGCAACACGGAGTTAACAGTGACAAATGGCTAATATAACGTCGACGGGCTACGTATTAAAGACGCAAAACGATTGGTACGCTCAAGAGCGCCAATTATATTTAGATATCGACGCAAATTGGAACCTTGACGCGTCCACACCTGACGGCCTGAAATTATCATCAGACGCTGAGATATGGGCGAACCTAGACGAGATTGGCCAACGGGCGTATAACTCGAAAGACCCAAACAAAGCGAAAGATTACGACCTAGATGTGATCTGTTCACTTACCGGTACGATACGCAGCCAAGGCACCCCGAGCAATGTGGAATTAACGCTCAGTGGTGTAGCGGGTACGGTTATCATCGCGGGTAAACTGATTGAGTCAAGCGTTGACGGTTCTCAGTGGGCTACTGACATTAACGCTACGATTGGCGTCGGTGGTACTGTAACGGTCAACGCCACATGTACCAGTAACGGCGCGACGCAAGCGAGTATCGGAACGTTAACTCGTATCGTATCGACTGTTGGCGGTTGGCAAGGTGTCACGAACGCCACGGTTGCCACACCTGGAACAAACGTACAGAATAACTCATCGTTGCGATTAGAACGTGCAAAAGCGGTCGCTCGACCTGGTTCGAATCAAGTTGATAACATGCTCGGTGAGATATTCGCCGTTGATGGTGTTAGACGCGCTATCGTGCTTGAAAACGACACGGACGTTACGGACGCTAACGGATTACCTGAACACAGTGTCGCGCCAATTGTAGATGGTGGGACGGATGCTGACGTAGCGCTCGCAATATTCCGTAAAAAGAACCCCGGTTGTAAATTACACGCCGCCGGCACGAGTGTAACGGTTAACGGTGTTTATGATAAATATATCACCAACGCCCGCGACATTACGTTCAGTAGACCAGTTTATGTCGACATGACGATTAACGTCACTATTCAAAACGATGGGTCGTTGCCGGGTAACGCGAACGACCTAATCGTTGCTGCAATACTGAATTACGCAGCGGGCGACCTCGTAGCTGCTGAATGTGGATTTAACGTATTAGGTTTCGACATCGGCGAAGAAGTCCCCGTGTCGCGCATGTACACGCCGATTAACCAAGTGATTGGAACATATGGTAACGCATACGTGACTAACCTAACGGTTAACACGTTAACAAGCGGTCAAGTCGCTATCGACTTTAATGAATTGTCGCGGTGGACATCGGGGAATATCACGGTGGTGATCAATGCCTAACAATCGGATATACGCACAATACGCCGACAAACCGAAAGCTGTTCAATGGTATAATATCACTCCGTCGCTGGGCGATGAAATTAGTTCAGCTTACGAATTGGTGCGTAATACATACGACATCGACGCTGCGGTTGGCGCTCAACTTGACGTCATTGGTCGGATTGTGGTCATTGACCGAGGTTTTGAGTCATTCATTGTGTTCAACCCAGACACGTATTTCGGAGGTGACGGGCTCGCTCCACAATTCGGCGGTGTTGACTCACAATTCGAATCAGTGGGTGCCGTTCTAAGTGACGAAGTGAGTGACGCTATATTCCGCGTGCTAATTCGTGCTAAAATAGCAAAGAACAATTCAGAGGCAACCCTCGACGGCGTTGCTGGTGCGTTAAGTTATATTACGTCATCGAATAACATTCAAGTCATTGACCACGAAAACATGACAATGAGTGTATCATTCGGTTCAGAATTGACAGATATTGAAAGGTTTGTTTTTAACTCGTTCGACGTTGTTCCGCGACCTCAAGGTGTGCTATTCTTGGGTTACACGGAAGAAACGGCGATTACACAATTCGGTGGTGCGTTCGGTTGGGGCGACACACGAGCTAACTTTGGTTTCTACTTCGGAGCATAACCACACATGGCAATTAAAATTTACGACAAGTTTGCACCACGTGCCAACGTAGGTGACACGAATTATCCAAACGGTTCGATTAAAAACGAATCTGTACCTGGAGCTAAAGACGGTACACCATTAGACGCCGCTTGGGGTAACGACTACGCAGGTTTTGACGCCGCGTTATTCGCCGAGGTGGGTGTCACACCAAGTGGGTTGGCTGACACTGTTTTAGTATCGCAACGGTTAAAAGCACTACATAGAACGTTTGAAAAAACATTTTCAAACGTTTCAGATATGATCGCTTATGGTAACCATGTGATAGGTAACACGGTGTTCACTAAAAGTTTTACAAACGGCGACAAAGGTGCGGCGAGGTATGAAATTTTGTCAGCTGGATCTGCTGGAAACGCATCTAATCTTTACATAATCCTAAATGATGGAAAGCGTGCAAAGTTAATCCATAATGGAGTTATTCACGCTGACCAAGTTGGGGCGGCGTCCGACCCATTAGCTGTACGCAATCTATTAATTGATATTCGAGTTCTTGGGTTGGAATATATTACGCTAAATCTAGAAGCTGAAAATTACAGCTTGAAAGATGCGTATTCTCATAATTTCAACCTTGGGGCGGGGCCGTTTGTTGGTAATACAGCTAAAGGCTTAAAAATCAATGGCGCTAAAATGCCTAACCTTAGCTCTGACGGTAGACAGCTTGAGAATGGCACTGTACTACAAGGTACTTTGTTTAACTTAGCTGACGGATTTGAATGTTACGACTTAGGCATTGATTTCGGCACTAATGTAGTTGCTAACGTATACGCTGGTGTTTACGGTGAGGGTTTTGTACCTTGCGCTAATACTGATTATCCTAACCCGCAACCTAAGATTAAAAACTTAACGTGGGACAATGTAATCAGTTTAATAGCTGAACCAGTTGTAGGAAACTCAGCAACATTAAAACATTCGACATTGGCTGAAAACGGCCAGTTTGTTAATATCGGCTACACCGAAGCGATAGGAGGCACGCACTGCTTTGTCAGCAAGTGTGAGGATTTGTTTGCTGACACGATTATAGCTAGGGGTGGCGGTAATACCACAGCAAACGACGAGTGTGTGATTTTTAAATCTGATGACGCTAATACGTGTAAACGTAATTATGTTAAAAATTTGACGGCTGACCAGTATACTCTAGATGGTACACCAATAAAGTGCGGCGGAGTGGTATATCAGACTAGTATAACAAACCCCACTACTGAAATCGTAGTCACAAATTTGACAATGAAGAACTCAGTTAAAGCAATTAGGACGTCTGGTTCTGGTGTAATTGATAGCTGTTACATTGATAACTTGCACATGGATGGTGTTGTAGGTACAGGGCTAAACGTTGGGGATCAATTTAGGTTTTTGACAATCAACAAAGCTAGAGCGGTTAACGTAAATAACCCTCTAGTTATGGGTTCTGCAAATAAATCGACGTCACTAGGTGATTGGACTGTTGTGTTGGTTGGTGCAGACGCAAATACTAAATTTACATTAAACGGTGATTATACTCATGGAAAGTTTACTGTTGACACATCAATAGGCTCATTCTCTGGAACAAGTGTAATACAAAGAACGGCAGGAGATTTAAACCCTGAGTTATTAAAATTCGGAAATATTGACAGAGCTAAGTATTACTCATCACTTAATGTTATTGCTACTGCTGCAAACTTAATCAACGGATGGACTGAAAAAGTTATTTCAGGGTTTAAGGCGTTTAAGGTAATTCAATATGGTGGTAAAATTCATTTACAAGGAAGATTGACCCCCCCTGCTGCTAATACTAATCCTTTTACGTTGAGCGCTTCTTTATTTGTTGAGTCTTCGCAGAACCAAGCAGTTGCTGAAACATCTGGATTTGCGTTAGTTCAATCTAAAATTGACGTTAACTCTACAAATGGTCAGTTTACAGTTGCAGGAATATCCAACTTCCAGGGCGGTTACGTCATGTTAGATGGTATCTCTATACCTGTTAACTAACCCCCAACACAAAGACGGTTCTCTACGAGCCGTCTTTTCCATATCCCATAACACCCGTTGGCTCGTATCGAACAATCTTTCTTATCGACGTATTTCCAACGTAACAATTGAGCACACGCGCCGTTAATGTCGCCGCGTTCAAGCATCTTGTAACCCGTGGAATTACTACACGCGCCGACACCCACGTTATAACAGAAGTCAGCCCACGCTATAATCACATTGTCGGGTAACTGATACGGTAAGCGTTCGAGCGGTTTGGCGTGTTCGATTAGTTCTCTCATCAATGCCGTGTCGCATTCTTCAATCGTCGCGGTCGTACCAGGTTTAACGCCTTTGGTTCGCCCGTAACAGTCCGTCCACACCCCGCCAACGTCAGGATACGATTCAGTACGTAACCCTTCGTTAGCTGCGACAAGCGCGACAGCGGCCAATAACGCCCCGCCAATTAATTTGTTGTTCATATGTCCGCCTAATATGTGTTATTATTGAACATATAGTAACATAAACCCACACTTGGAGTAATTACCATGCCCGTATCAAGCAAACCGACTTTACCCGTTAAGCAACAGCAACGCGACACCAGTAAACCGAAGAAAACCAAGTAAGTGTTATACCTAGCGTTGTGCGCTATCCTTTTCGGGGTGTTGGCGATTTATCGCCCGTCTCGAATCGAGTGGTTAACATTATGTGTCGTCACGGTCATAAACTTTGTGTTGACGTGTGTACTCAGTAATGAAGACCCGATGTTATACAAACTCGTCCCGACCGTTACGTTTGTCGGTGCTGTTGTTTTGTGTATTCCACGCACTACGTTAGGTTTCTATCATTCGATAATATTACTTGTCACACTCGTAGCGTATGCAGCATTAGCGTACGATGTAGCGCACGGAATGCATATACTCATTTACAACAACTACGAGGCTACTATCTATGGACTGGTGGGGTGTCAACTTATCGCAATTTTTCCAACAATACGGCTTGCTTATCGTGATCATCATTCAGATATTCGCGCTTGGTTGGTCAATTTACAAAGGGTTACAAGAGCATGAGCGTTCACACACAAAATGTCGGCAATGTGGGGATTACAAGCTCGGGAGGGATCGCCGTCGCGACGACAGCTAGTGGTGCGGTAGGTTGGATTAACGAGAACGCCGTGATTATCGGTTTGACGTTATCACTCGTGTCGTTGTTGGTCGGTATCTATTTTAAGATACGTTCCGAGCGTAAAAACCGTGACATTGTTGAGCGACATCATCAAGAAGCGTTACAACTTCAACGCGAACAAATGCAAGCTGAACTAACGCAAAATGCGCAAGCACACGAGGCGTTACGCATTGAATTAATTAAAGTGATGAGTCATAGATCTAGCGAGTGATTCCACTCAACGTATCTTCAAGATATCCCAAACCCTTACCGTCGTTTTCAGCTTTCAACAGGTAAGGCGTGCGACCCGAATCGAGCTCGTGAAGTATTACACGATGCGCTTCGGTAAGTGCCGCTTCGAGCGCTTCGATGCGTTCACCCATCGCTAACGTTAGGTTCTGTAACTCAAGTGACGAGGCTAATAGTACAGCTATTTTCTCAGTACGAATGTTATCTGCAATCACAGGTTTACCCTTTCCACTCGCGC
>Ga0196887_1000053_pt1 | contig 48572 bp, 52 predicted proteins | sample VirMetDEL_Mar_31_FD_169094 | JGI IMG/M metagenome (GOLD analysis project Ga0196887, IMG submission 169094) | Aqueous microbial communities from the Delaware River and Bay under freshwater to marine salinity gradient to study organic matter... | ecosystem: Environmental > Aquatic > Marine >... | reverse complement strand
CGTTAGAAGGGTGGATAAAGCGTATTGTAATTAACACCGCAATAGATAGTTACAGAAGGCGTAAGACCCAAAAGGTTACATACGACACAGACTTGGTTGATAGGTATGACTACGCAGAGGAGGAGGAAAAACCATACATGGAAGGTATACCTAACCAATTGGTTATCGATGCTATAGAAAGTCTTTCACCTTCATATCTAAAGGTGGCTAAGATGTACCTACTAGACGGGTATAAGCATCACGAGATTGCTGAGGTTTTAAATATATCTCTCGGAACATCAAAATCTAATCTATCAAAATCAAAAAAAAACGTGATTAACTATATAAAGAAACATCATGACGATAGATAAGATTAGCGATTCAATCGCACGGGACTGGTATGAAAACCAAGGCGAATGGACATTCAGTATGGATGACCTACGCTCCATTGGTTTTGAGGTATCTTCAGAAGAAGATGCTGAGGCTATATGCAAGGAGATAAAGACCAAGACGTTCACCAAAATGTATAACCTAATAATTAATAATATTTACAAGAATGACTAACAAACTAAGTATTTACAAGATTAAGAAACTAGCAAAGTATATTGCAGTTGAATTAATTCGTATGGAGAAGGAAACACCAAACGATGGAGACCTTGGTAAAATTGTTCGGGTATTTATAAAAGAAATATTTTACAGAAAAAATGGGAAAAATGGGAAAAATGGGAAAAATAATAAAAGAGGTCTTCTGTCTGATGAGGCATAGGAATACTATATTAACTGCTATATCTGACACAGAGATTCGGATACTGAATGATGCAATATCTTCGGGTGTTTTAAAACCTTATAACGTAGAGTTACTTAAGAAGTATCAAGAAAAGTACCACCTAGTTGACGATGCATTAATATTCATATAATGACTGACAAGGAAATAAAGAAACTTGCGATGTACATCGTAGATGAACTGACTAAGCCTAGTGATGACATGATTGATAAACTGGGTCACTACGTAATGTTCTTCGACCAAGGTCAGCTTGATGAGTATGAGGAGTTGAATTTGAAGCACGAGATAGAACAGTTAAACAAGTTACTAAAGATAAACTTAGAGCAAGAGAATTATGAAGCAGCTTCCCTCATCCATGCCAAGATAAAGATATTAAAGGAAGGGAAAAGTTGATTGAATCAATATTTAATTTGTCTGATGCTAAGTAAATTTTTTTTTGTTAAAAAATTATTACCACGAATCAAGCAACTAAATTAAACTATGAATCAGAAAACTAAATTAAACTATGAAGCATGAAACGCTATAAAATAACATCGTCAACAACCAATTGCAATCAAGTAAGGGTTGATTACATCAATGGATGTGATTCATCCAGTGCCGTGATTAATCTATTGAAGATATACCCATCACACAGGGATATCAAAAGCATTATCCAAGTCCCAAATCAAAAAGTGTAAACTTAGTAAGTATAATACTAAGTATATCCTTACTATCTTTACACTTTTTAAAACCAATGAAATCAAATCGAAGAATCAAATGGCTGTGGGATAAACGCATCGTCACAAGGCGTAACCCAGTCAACGACACACCAACCGAAACTTACCACTGGGGTTGGTTCTATAAAAATGGTACTCATGAGTGCTATGAATTATTCAACAGAGAACACCTAATATCCTCATATAAGAGTTATGTGTGGCATATCTCTGTACTAAAACACATCAACGATATGAACTATGACGAGTTCAAGGATGCCTGTATCTTTATATCTAACATCGACAACGGATTTACAAAGATTAGTATGTCTATGGATAAGATTATTACCATGATAAACAACGTATATAACGATAACAGCAATAGTTGTCCACCCAACAAGCTGCGTAAGGTTATATTTAAGGTTGGTTGTGGACTTGAAAGACATGAGAAGAGAAGCATCGTAGGGCAACTTATAGGTAGGTCTAATCGTTTAAGTAGTGATGACGTATATATATGTATGCAGTACATTCATCAAACCAACTGTAGGGTCACTGTTGCCTCCCTTTCTAGGGACATAGGGTGTAGCAGACCAACCTTATATAAGGTGATGGATTCTGAGATGCGTGAGGAGATGAAGCGTCTTAATGAATTACTGAAGGATGAAGAACTACAACGAAAAGAATTACGACAGATACAAGGAAGACCTCAAGAAGAGTCAACCAGTCGTGAAGCTTTGGACAGAGTATACAACAGAGGAATTAATAATCAAGTTCCTACCAATGGTTGAGTCAATATCTAGGTCGTTTAATACCAGTGACACATCAAGCGGTGTATTGGATATCATGGACTTGATACAGTATGGGTCTATAGGTTTGATAGCCGCAGTCGGAAAACTAGACGTTGAGGTTTCTATGTCCAAGGATGACCCAGAGCGTTCAATCAAGTCATTCCTAGCTAAGAGAATCAAGGGTGCAATCAGACGTTCTGTTGATAACAACCGAGGCACGATGAGGGTGACAGAGTATAGACAGAACGAGATTAGGAAGTCCAAGCATGGAGTTGAGCTTATATTCAATAGTGTTTTTAAATCTATCGATGCATACGACACATCATCGGGTAACCCGTTCTACAACATCCCTGAGATTGACAAGACATATAATATAGATATGCTTAATAGTTACCTACTAAACGTAATGAAACAGATACTTGATGTAGATGAATATAACATAGTTCGACTGTTCTATGGACTTGATTGTCCCCGTCAGGGTTCTAAGGCTATAGCTAAATACTTAGGAATGAACAACTTAGGTGGTCACTCAAAGATATCATCCATTAAGAAGTATGCCATCGAAAAGATTATTACTAAAATAAACGTAGAAAGTTTGATTCTATTTGAATAGAACCATTATATTTGTAGTCATAAAGGTTGCAAGCCAATAATATTTTTTCTTATCAAGAAGCCCAGCTAAAGTTTTGCAACTCTTTTACTGGGCTTTTTTAATTTAATTTATATCATGAAAACCAAATCACTAAATCAGAAGCTGGCCTACATTCAGGCAAAGTTTCACAGTAAGAAGACCCGATACAATTCATTCGGTAAGTACAACTTTCGTTCGGCAGAAGATATTCTGGAGGCCATCAAGCCATTCCTGTTGGAACTAGACGTAACAGTCCGTATTAATGAGGAGTTGACAGAGGTCTTGAACGTCCCTGTTATTCAAAGTGTTGCCACCATAACAGATGGCGAGAAAGAGATTCACGCAACTGCGGTTGTGGGTATTGACTTAGAGCAAAAGGGTATGCAGATGCCACAGAAGTTTGGTAGTGCATCAAGCTACGGCAAGAAGTATGCTCTGGGTAACCTACTACTTATAGATGACACACAGGACTCAGACGCAACTAACGACCACGGAAAGTCCAGTAAGGTTGTGGCAAAGAAGAAATCACTACTAAAGGGTACTAAGGAGTTTGATGCAGCAAAGAAGTATCTATCAGACGGTAATAGTATCGACACAATCAAGTTGAAGTATGACGTTAGCGAGAGCGTTGAAAAGATGTTGTTGTCATGAAGCATGAAGAAATAATAGACAGACTCCGTAATGACGAGGATTATTACGGGGACTTTGGTAAGCAGTACCTATCTAACTCAGACATACACGCATTACTTCGTAACCCACTAGCCTTCAAGGAGGATATGGGTATGAACACGGCATTCCTAGTTGGTGGTTACTTCCATACGGCAATACTAGAGCCAGACAAGCTCAAGAAGTATAGAATCATTGAGGCATCTACCCGTACCACAAAGAAGTACAAGGAGATATCTGATGGAGAGATGTGTCTGTTGCAGCATGAGGTTGACCAGATTGAGTTGATGCAAGACAGACTGTTAGGTAACGATGTATGTAACCAGTTGATACGCAACGGTAATATTGAGTACGAGGTTCCGAACGTAACCAACATCGGTGGTAATATGTGGAAGGGTAAGGCAGACATCGTGAACCATGATGACAAGATGATTATTGACCTAAAGACCACGGGTAACATATCCGCATTCAGGTCGAGCGCATACAAGTACAACTACGATAGTCAGGCGTACATATATACACAACTATTCAAGGGCTATGACTTCACATTTGTTGTCATCGACAAAACCACATTGCAGATTGGTGTGTACGACTGTTCCTCTTCATTCTATCAGAGTGGACAAGAGAAGGTCGAGCAAGCTAATCTGAACTACGACTTGTTCTTTAAACTAGGGGATACAGACCCTAACCAGTTTCTGACCACAGAGACACTTTAATTCTTATTTATTTTTATTTATTTATTTAATTTTATTTTATTATGAAAATTCTAGCAACAGGAAGCCTTAACGTGGCAGAAATTCCTAAACAGAAATTAGTCAAGGGTGCTAAGGGCTTATACCTTAACTACAAGATATTGGTAGACACCGATGCAGACCAGTTTCAAAACAACGGTTCGATAACCGTAAACCCATCTAAGGAGGAGCGTTTGTCGAAGGAGCCAGTAATATACCTCGGTAATCACAGGATTGTGTGGATGGATGAGGGTGACTCTGGATTGAATGAGAGACCAACGTCTAAACCAAAGGTTGAAGCCAAAGAGGAGGACGACTTACCATTCTAACCATGAAAGTTACAGACACCGAAATCAATGGATTCAAGATTGACAAGTTCAATCAGCACGGTCTGGAAACGGGAAAAACACAGGGGATTTGTCCTCTGTGTTCTCATGACCGAAAACCAGCTAATCAAAAGCTGAAGTGTGCCTCCTACGACTGGGAGAGAGGGCTAGGTACTTGCCATAACTGTGACACATCCTTTCAGTTGCACACATACGAGAGAAGGGGTGAGATTACTAAGGTATATGAAAAGCCACCAAAGATAAAGATAAGAGAGGTTGATACTAAGGTTGAGTCTTGGTTTGGTTCCCGTGGTATATCTAAGCAAACACTGGATGACCTAATGATTAGTGAGGGTGTTGAATGGATGCCACAGACTGGTCAAGACGAGAACACAATACATTTTAATTACTTCATAGGCGATGAGTTGGTCAACGTGAAGTACCGTGACGGACGCAAAAACTTTAAGCTATACAAGGGTGCAGAGAAGGTGTTCTATAACATAGACAGCACCGTTGGACACGACACCGTGATGATAGTTGAGGGAGAGATGGATGTTTGCGCAATACATGAGTCTGGATACAAGAGCGTTGTAAGTGTACCGAACGGTGCAACTCTTAATTCAAACAATCTAGACTACCTAGATAACTGTATCGACTATTTTGAGGATAAGGAAAAGATAATTATTGCCGTTGATTGTGACGAGGCTGGCATAGCCTTACAGACAGAGTTAATTAGACGGTTTGGAGCTGAGTTGTGTTGGATTGTAGACTTTGATGGCTGTAAAGATGCTAACGAGTATCTTATTAAGCACGGTAGGGAGGCACTCACCGCACGTTTAACGACAGCGAAACAGGTTCCGTTAGAGAACGTGGTAACATTTAACGACATAGAGGATGATATTATTGAGTTTGTTAAGAATGGCTTTAAGAAGGGTTACCAAATTGGTTTGGAAAACTTTGATAATATATTCAGTACATATACTGGTCAGTTTATTACTGTTACTGGTATCCCTAGCAGTGGTAAGTCTGACTTTGTTGACCAAATGGTTGTGGGATACAATAAGTTGTATGGTTGGAAGACTGCTTTTGCGTCTCCTGAGAATGCTCCAACGTATCTACACGCACATAAGTTAATGCGTAAGATATGGGGTGGTATGCCCACGGTCAAGGACATCAACACTGGTAAGTGGAAAGAGGTATCTGAGGTCGTGAATGACAACTTTTACTTTATCGATGTAGAGAAATACAAATTAGAAGAGATGCTGTTGAAGGGTGCAGAGTTAGTGAAGCGTAAGGGTATAAAATGCTTAGTTCTAGACCCTTACAATAAGATAAGGTCTAACGACTCCCTCAGCGATGTAAACGTGTATACAATGGAATACCTATCTAAGATAGAGGTGTTCGCAAAGAAGTACGATGTGTTGGTTATTATTGTAGCACACCCAACCAAGATGTACCGTGGACAAGACGGTGTAATGGAGGAACCAAATATGTATAACATAAAGGGTGGTGGTGAATGGTATGATGCATCTTATCACGGTATATTGGTGCATAGAAACTACGAGGAGAAAACTGTTAAGGCTAAGGTGTTGAAGGTTAAGTTTCAGAACCTTGGTGAGAACGGTGCAGAGGCTCACTTTCACTGGGATAGAAACAGTGGTGGGTTTATACCAAAGGACAACCCAGACGTTTCAAACGAGCCAATGCCTTGGGAATAAAGATAAAAGACAAGCAGCCGATGGGGTCGTACCTACCTACCGATTTAGAGATGAAGGCATCGTCTTGGTGTATAGCTAACGGGATATGCGTAGCACCGTTAAGTGCTGGTTATGGAATATCTAAGTGGTATGTGGAGATAAGAATAAATAAGAAGTCTAATAAGTCTCCTGATACATACGGCAAGGTTGAGATTTGGAAAAAGACCTATGAGTTTAGATTGTATTATTATAATAAGTTTTTAAATAACAAAAAAGATGAGTAAGTACACACAATACACAGACGAAGTCAAGTCTATCAGAGAAGACACTGGTTACGGCTCAGACAGAATAGCACAGATGTTGAGTTCTAAGTACCCCAATGATGACATAGTAGTATCATCATTTGGTAGGTGGATTAGGAAGAACGATATAATTAGTCCATCTATAGTGGACGAGTCCATGCACAGGAACAACCTAAACCCTAGTGATAATTGGAAACTGTCTTGGGTCAAGGACAAGGTAACAGGGACATCAACCTTGGTTGTCAACCCAGATTACAAGAACGCTGAGTCTGTTGACTACGAGCAGATAAGGACTGAGATGATGGACGAGATGAAGAAATTATCCCCAAAGGTTGACAGGTATAAAAGAAAGAAAAACAAAGACCCCCACTGCTTGGTTTTGGATATAGCTGACCTACACATAGGAAAGTTGGCAACAAAGGACGGTGCTAATGACACCTACAATGTTGACATGGCAATCGACAGGGCTATAAGGGGTAGCATGGACTTGATTGATAAGTCTCAGCCATACAATATAGATAAGATATTCTTTATCATTGGTAACGATGTTCTACACATCGACAACGCAAAGACTAGAACCACAACGAGTGGTACACCACAGGACACCGATGGTATGTGGTACGACAACTTTAAGATAGCAAGGGGTGTATACTGTCACATTATAAATATGCTTTCAAGTATAGCCGATGTAGAGGTTATCCACTGCCCGTCTAACCACGACTACATGACTGGCTTTATGCTGGCAGATGCAGTTCAGTGTTACTTCCACAACAACAAGAACATTATATTCAACGTGGATAACAACCACAGGAAGTACACAAGTTATGGTAAGAACATGATGATGTTTAGCCACGGTGATGGATGTAAGATAGACCAGATACCATACCTTTCAGCACACGAGAGTTCTAAGATTTGGTACGAGACCAAGTACAGGTACGGATACCTACACCACATACACCACAAGGACTACTTTAAGTTCAGGAGTGGTAAGGACTACATAGGTATGACGGTGGAATACTTACGCTCACCTAGTGGTACAGATAGGTGGCATGCAGACAACGGTTACACGGGTGCTAAGGTTGCACTTGAGGCGTTCATCCACCACCCAGAGAACGGTCAGGTGTGTAGACTAACACATAACTTTTAAATAATGGAACAAACTTATAGATTAGAATTTAATGAAGAACAACAGTTTTTTAATTTACACGATGGCAATGTTGAAGAAAACACGCATGGGTGGTTTACCATTTTTAAGCAATGTACAATGTCGGACTTTGAGGTTTACGAGCGTTATGTAAATTGTGTTAAACAGAAAAAATTAACGAAAAAGCATTTACTAAAATGCGCATCTGAGCTTAAAGGATTTCTTAGCACTATTAATTTTAAACCATGAAAAACAACCTAAAACCTGGAGACACTGTGAGGTTTCACAAGTCTATGTCTAAAAAAGTTAAGTTGGATAAAGAATACAAGGTTGTCTATGTTTCACATGACTTCAAGGTTGGTCGTGGAGTTTTTGAAATATTACTTGAAAACAAAATGACTAGATTAATCAAGAAGTACGACCAAAAATATGGTTGGGATATTTTAAAAAACTAAAAATGAAATTAAAAGAATTAATATTAGAACACTACGGGGATACGGATGACATCCTTTTCGCTGATGGACTTGACGATGCTATCATAGGGTTTGAACCAAACGCATGGAAGGTTGTGTACTCCAGAAACGAGTGCATAAAGGTAATGGTTAAGGAGGGCATGGATGACGAGGAGGCTACAGAGTACCTAGAGTTTAACACGTTTGGTGCATACGTTGGTGAGAAGACACCTATATGGGCAGAGACCTTTGACTGGGAGTTATGAAACACAACAACGACTTTAAGTACGACCTAGTGGTTGGTGAGCTGAAGGAGTCTGAGCTTAGTGACATCCTGTCTAACTCTAAGATAGAGATTAAGTATGACCTAATGGCACACAAGACTGGCAATGTGTTTGTGGAGTACGAGAGCAGAGGAAAGCCTAGCGGAATATCTAAGACACAGTCAGACTTTTATTGCTTTGCTATTTCTCGCTCATTTGTATTGATATCTTTGTCAGACCTTAAGGATAGGTGCAGAAGATACATCGGAACAAATAGAGATGTAAGGGGAGGTGACAGTGACACAAGCAAGGGTATACTCCTACCGATTAAAGATTTAATATGACGGCAAAAAAATGTAAGGTATGTGGGAGCAAAATACCAGTGTTACTGAAGACTAAATATATTTGTTATAATTGTTTGACAAAACAGGTAAATAAAAAATAAAACAGGTAATTATGATTACTACCAACATAAAGTCTATAATCGATAGACAACAAGAAAAGGGTCTCAAGAAATACGGCAAGACCGTAGACCAAGCAGACCTATCCATAGTTGAATGGATTGAACACACCCAAGAAGAAATAGCTGACACGCTGATATACCTAGAGTGTATTAAGCAGAAGATGCTTGATAAACAAAAGTCAGACAAGCTTATTGATATACTACTGTAGTGATTCGTAAGAGAAGGAGTAAGAAGAGGGGGCCAGTAAGGGCTAAGAAGGTTATGCATGACGGCATCAACTTCGCATCTGGCCTTGAGAAGCACATGTACATAGCCCTTAAGAAGGCTAGAATAAAGGCCGCATATGAGGGGGAGACGTTTATACTGGTGGATGGTTTTATGTTTGAAAGCTCTGCCTATGAGAGGCAAGCCAATGGCAAGAATGAAATGGTTGACAGGGGTAACAAGAAGATACTACCCATCAAGTATACACCAGACTTTATTGGTGATGACTTCATTATAGAGACAAAGGGTCGGGCTAACGAATCCTTTCCGATGAGGTGGAAGTTGTTTAAGAAGTACATAAACGAACACCGAAAGGGAATAACTTTGTACAAGCCACAGAATCAGAAAGAGTGTGATAAAGTAATTGAATTAATAAAAGAAAAAAGAAAATGCAAGACAAAACAGACTGGGAAATAAGTATTGGCTTATACCCTGGAATACTATTGGGATTTAGAAGCTATGAACTTGAGGGTAGTGATGACGATGGAACTGAGTTTACTCAGACAACTCACGTTGTATATATCCCGTTCATAGACATATCACTAACTATATATAGATACTAAGATGGGGTTGTTTGATAAGAGAATAGAATACAAGCCATTTGAATACCCTGAATACTACACAGAGGGATGGCTGAAGCAAGCACAAGCGTTTTGGTTACACACAGAAATAAGTATGTCTGGTGATGTGAAGGACTGGAACGAAAACCTAACCACATCTGAAAAGAATTTGGTTGGCAACATACTACTAGGGTTTGCACAGACAGAGTGTGCGGTATCCGACTACTGGACACAGAATGTTGTGTCTTGGTTTCCGAAGCACGAAATACAACAAATGGCTATGATGTTTGGGTCACAGGAAACCATCCACGCTGTAGCCTACTCATACTTAAACGAAACACTAGGACTAAATGACTTTAAAGGATTTCTGCACGAAAGTGCTACTGCCAACCGTTTTAATAACCTCATGGTTGTGGATACCAATAGTCGTTCTGACATGGCTAAATCACTCGCAGTATTTAGTGCCTTTGCCGAAGGTGTTAGCCTATACTCTGCTTTTGCCGTTTTGTACAGTTTTCAGTTACGAAATCTACTTAAGGGTATCGGACAACAGATGAAGTGGAGTGTGCGTGATGAGTCACTGCACAGCAAGATGGGTTGTAGGTTGTTTAACCAGATGTGTGAGGAGGACGAGGGGCTTAGGTCTTTTGTTGAGGAGGAGGTTGTTGAGGCTGCTGTCATAATGATGGAGCTTGAACACAAGTACATAGACAAAATGTTTGAGATGGGTGACCTAGAGAACCTAAAGGCTTACGACCTTAAACAATTTATAATTAAAAGAACAAATGAGAAAATTAAAGAGCTTGGATATAAGAAGTCGTTTAAGTATGATGAGGAGGCTGCCTCTAACCTTGATTGGTTTTATCACCTTACGGGTGGTCATACCCACACTGATTTCTTTTCAATACGCCCGACAGACTATAGTAAGGCGAATGAGGGAGAGGACTTTGAAGATATTTGGTAAATAATTAAATTTAATAAAATGAAGGAAAGCACACTAATAGAAATGCAGAAGAAGGTCGAGTCACTGACCCGTGTCATGCAGCATGTACTAACAGAGAACAACAGGCTAACTGAGATGTCGGTTGGTACACTTGAGTTAATCAAGATGATGCCAGACTACGACAAGGCACTTGATGACCTAAAAGAAAAGAACCTAGAACAAATCAAAAAAGAAAAAGAAGATGTCAAGTCACAAGTGGGTGAAGGGTAAGGACTACCCTAATTGGGCTGAGTCTGAGGTATACAAGAAAACAATATCTGGTGGTTACCTCATAAACGATGAGACACCAAGGGATGCATACTGGAGGGTGGCTAACACCGTTGCAGAGCATTTAGAGCGTCCTGAGATGGCTGAAAAGTTCTTTGAGTATATATGGAAGGGTTGGCTTTGCTTAGCCTCTCCTGTACTCTCTAACACGGGAACAAACAGGGGCCTACCAATAAGTTGTTTTGGTATCGATGTCGCTGATTCTATATCGGACATCGGTGGCAAGAACCTAGAGATGATGCTGCTTGCCAAGCACGGTGGTGGTGTCGGTGTTGGTATAAACCAGATACGACCAGCTGGTGCAAACATAAAGGGTAACGGAACATCAGACGGTGTTGTACCCTTCTGTAAGATATACGACTCCAGTATACTAGCCACAAACCAGGGGTCTGTTAGGAGGGGTGCCGCAAGTGTTAACCTAAACATAGAACACGAGGACTTTGAGAACTGGCTAGAGATTAGGGAGCCAAGGGGTGACGTTAATCGACAGTCACTTAACCTACACCAGTGTGCTGTTGTTGGGGACAAGTTTATGCGTAAGCTGATGGATGGTGATGTTGAGGCTAGAACTAAATGGAGTAAGCTACTACAGAAGCGTAAAGCTACTGGTGAGCCGTACATAATGTTCAAGGGTAATGTGAATAAGCACAACCCTGAGATGTATAAGGACAACGGACTGAAGGTTCACATGACTAACATATGTTCTGAGATTACTTTACACACCGATGAGAACCACAGCTTTGTATGCTGCCTCTCAAGTTTAAACCTAGCGAAGTATGCTGAATGGAAAGACACTAACCTCATATATGATGCGACATGGTTCTTGGATGGGGTACTTGAGGAGTTTATACAGAAGGCGAAGGGAAAGATTGGATTTGAAAACTCCGTGCGTTCTGCTGAGAAGGGACGTGCCTTGGGACTGGGAGTACTCGGATGGCATACTTACCTTCAGGAGAAGGGACTACCTTTCGAGGGCTTACTATCGCAGTACGAGACTCGTAGAATCTTTAGCCAAATCAAGCTTGAAACAGAGAGAGCTTCTATGGCTCTTGCAGAAACTTTCGGTGAGCCGCTTTGGTGCGTTGGTACAGGAATGCGGAACACCCACCTTCGTGCTGTTGCTCCCACTGTATCTAACTCGAAACTTAGTGGTAATGTTAGTCCTGGCATCGAGCCTTGGGCTGCCAATGTCTTTACGGAGCAGTCACTCAAGGGTACGTTTATTAGAAAGAATCCTAGCCTAGAAAGGCTGCTTAAGTATCACGACCTAAACACCGACAAGGTGTGGAACAAGATTCTTGAGGACGGTGGTTCTGTGCAGGGTATCAAGGAGTTGGACAGTATTCTTCTTGGCAAGCATAAGATTCCAGCCAAGGAGGTGTTCAAGACGTTCAAGGAGATTAATCAGCTGGAGGTTATAAGTCAGGCTGGTATACGTCAGCAGTACATAGACCAGAGCGTTAGCCTTAACCTAGCGTTCCCGTCAACGGTTGACCCCAAGTTTATTAACAAGGTTCACCTTGACGCATGGAAGAAGGGTATCAAGACCCTGTACTATGTTCGGACCGAGTCTGTACTTAGGGGGGATATTGCAGCGAGTGCCACAGATGAAAACTGTGTTAGCTGCGATGGATAATTTAGTGGGTATTTAAATACCCGATAATTATGCTATACGCATATGTATTATGTAATATATATGTGTATATTTGTGTATTGATTTTGGTGAATTGGTTTAAAGGGGGGTGTTATGTTCATATCATAAGACACCCCCTTTTTTTATCTAGTTCGATTACTTGTGGGTACTGTTCTACGAGTTGAGGAACTCCTAGAGGATTGATTTACCGTTCTACCAGTATCTCTACCTTTTTCCTTTTTTTCCTTTTCCTTTTTTTCCTTTTCCTTAGGGTGATAGTATTTATTCATCACTCTTTTTATAGTCTTACCTGATGGAATAATAGCCAACGACCCAGCAAAATCAATGGGTGTTTTTGTTAGAAGTTCGTTTAAGTTTTTATCTCTAGACTCTTTTGTGCTATTGTTAATGGCTCTACTCATAAGACTTATAGCGCGAAAATTAGTTTTTACTATATTCGAAAATGGACCTGTATTTGCTATAACAAAATCAACTGCTGGGTCGGTTGATTTGCTAAGTCCTCCAAACTTGTTAAAAACAATACCATCATACGGATTATATTCTCCCTCGTACGTTATTCCTTCACCAAGTTCTTTATTAACATATTCTACAGCCGCATTTACAATAGAAGTAGAAACATTACCAAGATTTCTTCCAAAAGCTAAAGTTACTACAGCTCCCAATACGTTTTTAGTTACGTCTGTTTCATCAATTTCATCATCTTCATCATCTATCCCTAGTGCCGTAAATAACAAACCAAAAGTTGAGTCTATGATAAGTCTGTACATAGCCATACGAGCCACTGTAGATGTCAAAAGCATAACAGCCTGACCTTTTGTTATTTCTCCTTTACCAAATAAGTTTTGTATACCTTTTACAGCTGAATAATATTCAAAAACCCTAAAATTACTCATATACCTATCGGCAACTTGAAATGCTGTTATCCATGCATTTGCATCTGGGTCTTTCATGTTTGCTGGAATACTATCAAAAATATTAGTGGAGGCAGACGTATCTATTACAGCTGTATCAGCAGCTTCAGTTGCTTTATTTATAGCTTCTGAAAACTTACTTCTGTATGCTTCGTCATTTGCCATGCTATCCCAATTTAATTTTTGACCCGTAATTTCATTAAACTTACTTTGAACAACCCCTACAAGTAATGGTCTTATCACTAATTCGTCAGGTTTTGTTATAAGTGATTCGTTAAATTTTATTGCCTTTTTAAATGGTATTTTAGCGAAATCTGCGACAGTCATTAATGCTGCTCCCAGTTCTCCCTTCATTTCCACACTCTTAAATGATTGAGCCTCTTGTAAAAGACCAGCCTCAATATTTTGTGATTGATACATAGCACTTCTAGTAACCCTGGACATTTGAGTTGTTGGTAAGTTTTGAATAGCCTTGTCCATTGTCTCTGCATCTACAGAGCTAATAGTCGAGACACCTTGAGAAAAAGATGCACCATTATTCATTAATGCGTGAGTTGTGTTTGTCGTAAGTTCAGAACCAGCCTTTACAACCCCACCTAACTGAGATAAATATCCAGCTTTCAGTAAAAAATCAACAATAGGGCTTCCGTTATTTTTTAAACTCTGAAATTGACTCCTTAACATTAAGTCGTATATTGATTCCAATTCAGTAACTAATTCTTTTTCAAACTTTGTTTCGGCTCTATTCTTTAATCCAGAAAATGCAACTCTAGTAGACTTCACAGCTGGATACATGTAATATCCAGTACCAATTTTTCTAGACGCAGCTGCTGCATTTGCTATCGGGTCAAAGGAAATAGAATGAACCTTTCCAGTACGAGGTGATGCCGCTTTATTTTTTACAGATGGATTTGTAAATCTGTTGTAAAGACTATCAAGGTCTTCTTCAAAACCAGTTTTTGAATCCCTTACCTTTATCTTTGGCAGGTGAACATAGTTTTCTCGGTTTATATATGTCATTCCTTGAACCATTGCGTCAGCCTCAGCCATAGGGCCTAATTTATCATATACTTCATCTAATATTGATATATATTTTTTCTCTTTATTAGTAAGACTTTCAAAAATTTTTGCAGCGTCAATTTGCACTCCATCCTTTCCTTTAGTTGTGTACTTTTTATTGTTTATTAAACTTTCTAACACCGATTGTTCTGTCTCACCGTATATTTCAGGTAGATTCTTAATTGTTTCTTTAGCCCAAGCCATTGCTTGATTAACCTCAACATTACCATCGTTACTGTCATACTCCCTTTGCGTCATATACAGTTGTATTAAAGCACTCTGTCTAAATCTTTCGTTTTGATTTCTAGATAACAGTGATAAAGCTGTCTGAAATTTCACTTTATCCCTTTGTAAATGATTATCTAATTCTGATATTTTATTAGAGCTAGGCTTAAATAAAGAAGTGTAAACATTAGTTGATTTAAAATCATTCGCTCCTTTATTTTCTTTTTCTTCAACAACCTTAAGTACCTGATTTATGTTTTTCATTGGAACCCTACGAAGTCTTCTACCTATAGCTGTTTTTTTATCTGCCTTACTTTTAATAAATAAATTTTTAAAAGCCGCAGAAATCCTGCTAGTTATTTTATCTATAAATCCAGATGACTTTATCTCGTTTATAGGCACAGACATTTGCTGTTTGTTTCCACGAACTTTTATTATTCCACTAACCAACTTAGGAGTTACAAACCCAAACTTCATAGCCTCTATCCCTAAAAGAATAGACGCAGCATCCCTAAGATTTAATTGTTCGATATCTCTTAATGTTAAATTACCTGCCTCCTTTACATATTTCCTCTCATCTGGTGTTAAGTTAAACCTAGCTACAGACCCATCACTACCGAATGAGAATTGTGGTAAGGCAGACAGCTCAAGAAACCTAAGTTCTATGGCTTCGCGTTTTTCAGCAAGAGCTTCTTCTGCTCGCTTCTTTAAATCTTCTTCCGTTTCATTTTCAAGAGTTTCTACTACTGTCGTTTCCTCTAGTATGTTTCTATGTATACTTATGATTTCATACTCTTTCTTTGATATCAAACCATCTTTCAGGAACTTCTTTAAGTTTGCACTTATAGTTTTCTTAGGGTTTATCTTGTTTTCTATACGCTCTTTTACATCTTCTGCTATTTTTTGTTCTTGAGCATATAATTCCAAAACCTTATCTATTTTTGCCTTAAAATTAGCTCTAGATGTTTTATCTACATTCTTTTTGTTTATGTTTATTATATCATTAATAACACTATCGTAAAGCTCCGATGATTTTTTAGATAACTCTGTTGGGTCTATCCTTATCATTTGAGTAAAAGAACCTTGTAACTCTTTTAGAGAACCTATATTGGATATATTTTTTATTGCTTTAGCTCTATTCTTTAAAGACTTTTCTCTTTCAACCCTTTTTTCGTCCTCAGCTATAGCGTTGTCCACCTTGTCTAACATTGCCTGCATGTTACTGACTTTAGCGTTCTTTAAACTTGTAATAGTTTTGTTTATAGTTCTTTTTGAGAATTTATTTAGCTTAGAGTTTTTCAACAATTCCCTTAGTCCTTTAGCGACTATCTCTCTAGCCTTATTGTCATCAGTAAGTTTAGATATGGTATCTTTTAATCTTTGTATATCTCCGCTTGTTGGTCTGACAAGTGAAGACTCTTGGCTAATCTCTGGAGTAGCTTTCGGAGTAACTTTTGGGGTAGGTTTCGGTGAAGGTTTTTCTTTTATGTTACTATTTATCTTACCCTTGCTTTCCTTTATTGAATCTAGTACAAACTTTTTAAACTGTAATTCAGTAACACCTGTGTTTTGAAGTTTCTCGTACTGCAATTTAATTGCGTTAGATAATGACAACCCAGCTTTATACGCTGCTCTAACACCTCTCAATGCTGCATTTGCTGCTGTAGTGCCTAATACTATTGTTACATCATTGAGTTGTCCTCTTAACTTACCAGAAGAAGTGTCCTCAATAGCTTGATTTAGAAACTTTAAAATCTTATCCTCTGATTCTTTTTTGTTTTTTTCAACTAATTTTTCAGCTTCTGACAATGCTTTTTCTTCAACACTTCTCTTTACTCTTTCAAACTCAGCAATTGCATCAGATTTTTCTTTAGAATCTTGACGTAATCCCACAAGCCTACCTTCAGGCCCAGTCCTCATTTTAGATACAGTGTAAGTCCCATCAGGTTTTTTAGTAACTTGATACAGATTTTCACCAACCTGGACCATGTCTCTATTAGGTGATGACTTAGATAGTTCATCTACAACCATCTGTTCAAATTCTATAGCCTCTGCTTCAATCTTTGCAATCTCCTCATTAAGCTCTGATTCAATGTCTTCTTCTGTTCGTTCTTTGACATCAAACCTTACTTTAGAAGATGTAGTGGTTGGCTCAACTTTAGGTGTTGGGGGGGTGGCTCTACCTTTAAACTTTCTTTTCGCAGGTTTAGGTGTAGGTTCTTTTATTTCGCCTTTACTTAATTCATTGTCTTTTGCAATTACTTCTGCCTCTTGTCCTACATACCTCTTTATAGTACCGTATACTTTATCTCCTACTTTAAGTGGGGCTTTTCTTTTGCTTTGTAAATCCTTAATATTATCCTCGGTAACTTCTATTACCTCTTTAGCCTTAACTACCTTACTACCGTCCTTTTTGGTGTCTATAGATTGAACTTCATATTTTTTACCCTTGTCGGATATTATCCCTTTACCCTCTACTTGTGGACCCTCTTGTGAGACTTCTTCTACTTTTATGTCATCTTCAAGAGATGATATTTCATCATCAAGAATTTCATCATCAAAAATGTCTTCTTCAGCATTTTCTTCTGTTGTAGTTTCTTCTGCTTTAACACTTGATTGTTTGTCAACAGAAGTTTTTATTTTTTCTAAACTTTTATTTCTCTTCTCTTCTAAATCTTGAATAGCTTTTTCTTTCTCTATTCTTAACTCATCAGCTCTTTTGGTTGTTGTGTATTTTTTTTCTGCAACAGCAATAGCTTTATCAAAGGATTCGGTTAATTTTTCTATTCTTTTATCAAATACTTCATTTGTTTTAGACTCTCTAGTAACCTGTTCAGGAGTTTTTCCTGCGTTAGCTAACAAGCCATTAAATACAGCGGTAAACTCTTCAGCATTTCTAGCATTTATTGTTATGTCAACATCTTTTGATGCCATGTATGGGTTTTTCTCAACCAACTCAATAGCCTCCGATTCTGTTAAAACTACAGCTGGGTTCGAACCAATTTTTACAGTTACAAATGAACCACCTGTTTCTGGGTCTGATAAAAATTCTTGAGCATTCTTTTTTAGTTTATTAGCCTCTTCATTAAGTGAAGACTTTAGTACTTTGTCGTCAGTTATGGCTTCAGCTTGGTCAAATAATTCGTTAGCCCTATGAGATAGTCCAAAGTATGTATTAGCCTGGTCTTTAGTTAACTTAGTGTTCTTAATGTTTCTAACAAACCCCTCAGCTGTTTTTGAGTATGTATATAACTCAGCCAGCTCTTCCTTTGTCATAGCACCACCTTTTTGCAGGGTTGCTAACCAAGAATTAGTAAAATGCTTTCCATGTCTATTCATGGAACTAAATATCTTCTGCTTGATGAAAGATTTGTTTTCATCTACTCCGTTTAACGCTGCGTTGTCTATTAATTCCCTTACTATTTGATTCGCTTGACCATTCATTCTAAGCTCAGTAATAGTCCTACCCCCACCACTAAGAAGTAATGAACCTGGCCCTACTTCTAAAAAAGTAGATTTCATTAACTCTGGAGTTATTAATTCGCTATAACCTTCAGCTGATATTTTTTCATCAGACATAACAGTTTCCATTATTTTCTGCTCTTGTGCTGTTTGAAATGTTTCTTGCACTTGTTCGGTTGCAACACCTTCAGCACCAATTAATGAAACACGAGCAATTGATGACGGTATGAATCTCAACGCTTTGCCAACGAAAGGTAGACCATCACCTAAGTATGTCCACCAGTTACCTAATTGAGCCTGAAATACAGCACCTGCTGCTTGTTCTGACTTAAATAAATCACCAGTTTGTTTTAGTACATCTCGCTTCATTGTTTGAGACATGTCTAAACTCTCAGTAAAAAATCCAGCAGTAGCAATTAGTCCTAAACCAGTTAAAGTTCCAACTCCCCCAGTAGCAGCCATCGAAATACCAACACCAGTACCAACTAATATAGAACTGGTGGCAGAACCAGCTAACCTACCAACACTTTTAATAACTTTTGGCACATCAGCTAAGTCACTAAAATTCTCCATTGGCTCCCTAGCTACGCTAAATGATGTCATCATTTCATCCCCAATCTCAACTAAATCTTGAGAACCAAAGAAAGTACCGCTTGATGAAACAAATCTAGCTACACCAGGGAGCCATTCTTTTCCAAAAAGTGAAGCACCACCGACAAATGGACCATAATTAAAAAAATCTAACTGTTCTTGATTTTTAAGTCTATCATACTCTTCTTTTTCTACCTCTTCATAAATTCTATTATACTCTTCTTCTAACATTGCCCTTTCCTCATCAGACAGGTCACTTGTACTCAAAAATTCCTTATAAATTTTAGCTATTTTTTCACCAAAAAAATCATTAATTCCATCCACAGTAGATTGGTCATCAGCTATCAACTCATCCTCATACATTGTAAGTTCGTTGAACCTTTCTTCGTTGTATTCGTCAAGAAGAGAATTAGCCTTCTCAGCTGTTAAGGTACCTTGATTAATTTGAGATTGAAGATTTGCTTTAAAAGAATTTACATCTTGGTTGTATTGTAATACCGATGTGTTTAATTTTTCTTGACGTATGTTATTTATCTTTGCAAAAGAGGCTTCTGCTTTAGACTTATAATCTTGAGCCGTTTCGTTTGTAGCTACAAAGTTTTTATATTGTTCTTCCTGAAACTTATTAATAACTTCGCTGTCCTCAGCTTTTTTATTTATTTGTTTTTTTTGAAAGTTTGTCTCGCCAGAATTTAAAAGTTTAGCATAAACTAAATCAAAAACTTTTTCTTCTCCAGGAGCTATCTTTTCAGATATTTCCTTAGCTTTTTGACTCACTTTTTCTACATCAGCTCTTTCTGTTCCATTGTAATCTATCTCAGTTAGATTATCAATATCAAGTTCGTTAATTAAAGGGTCAATTGCTTCGTTTAAACTTTTTGAGTATTTATCCCATTCTGACGTAAGTTCTTTCCCCGTTGCTGTGTTAGGCCCAACATAACCAATAGCTTCTATAAATTCATCTACCATAGAAAAATCACTCGACTTCGTGGCTTTGTATGCTTTGGCTACAGCTAGTTCGTTTTTAAGTTCCTCCTTTTGTTTTTTAGCTTCGGTTCTTTGTGGTTGAGTTAACCCATGAGTGGAAAGAATAAAGTTTGTGTATTCTTCTCTTTTTCCAATATCAGTTAAAGCACTATCTAGTTGCTCTACATTGTAAGATGAATAATCAATAACAAATTCAGGTAAACGGGGCGTGTAACGAGGTGAAATATCTTGTTCTTGTTGAGCTGTTGTAACTTCTGTTGGTTTAGGAGTTCCGTCATCCCAAGAAAACTTACTGGCAGCTTCCTTATTATTTTCGTTTACATCTACATCGTAAGAGGATGTAGCAATATCAAGTAATTCTGGGTTATTAGCTTCATACTGAAGACGCATAGGCTTCTCTAAAGGCTCTGTAGGCTGCTCTTGTTGCTCTACAGAACCTTCGGTAAAACCCTCAGAAGCACCTCCACTGCCTTGAGTCCCCATAAGGAATTTAAAATCCTCAATAAGTCCATTGTAACCCTCTTTTTTAGACAGCTCGAACATAGTATTTAAAGCATTATCGTTCGTATCTAAAAGGAATTTAAAATCCTCAATAAGTCCATTGTAGCCCTCTCTCTTGGCTAAATCATACATGGTATTAAATGCTTCTTCGTTCATATGATTATTCTTATTTTGTTTTAAAAGTGTCTAGCATATCTTGAGATAAATCTAAATTATACCTTTTAGCTATATTTTCAACCCTTCTTTTATATTGTTTTTGAAAACCTATTTCATTTGGTTCTGAGTTTGAATAAATCTCACTCCATTCGTTAAACAGCTCTTGGTCCTTACCTTTTAATTTGCCAATCAGTTCTTGTTTATCAACATTATCCCAGACCTTATTTATATCTTTACCGTTTCTACCTGTATGATAGGCTCCTCTATCAGCTTTATCTATATACCCAGCGGTCATCAACATTACTACTTTTGGATTCCAGGGTAGATTAAAGTGCTGCTCCCTAATCATAAGTTGTTGAGCATCAGATAATCCACTCCAAACATCATTACCAATGTCTACTTTTAAACCCATTTTTTTATTCCTGTCTCCATATTCAGCTGCTCTTCCATCGCCACCTGAACCCATTTTTACTTGTGTCTTACTGTTTAAATAATTATAAGCTGCTTTGGAGTTTTCATATTGCGGTAGAGGTACAACCTCATTACCTTTTCTACCACCACCTGTTACCTCCTCATTTAAAAGAAAAGACTCCTGCTCTTCTTCCCCCTTATTTGATTTTGTATTAGGTGGATTTGTTGTAGTGTTTTTAACAACTTGAGCAATAGGTTCTTTTTCTTGAACAACAGGTTCTTGAACAACAGGTTCTTGAATAGCAGGTTCTTGAACAACAGTTTGATTATTTCCCGTTTCTACTTTTTTTTTAGGTGGTGGTGGGTTAAATTGCTCCATTGCTCCTGTTGCCTCAACTGTTTCTTCAGTATCCTTAGTTTCAGTCTTATTTAGCTGTTCATAAACAATGTCCATAATAGCTTCTGGATTGTAGTTACCCAAAGCATCTGACACTAATACATCACCTATTTTAATTGATTCAGCAGAGGTGTCCCAAGGTTCTTCTATTTCTAGAGTAGGATATTTCTTTTCTAATATAGAAGCCAATTCTCCTTCGTCCTCCATATCATCGTCTGGCTCATCACCAACCCTTAAATTAGGAAAAGCACTTTTAAATCTATTTCTTTTGTTCCTTTCTTCTTTCTCTCTCTCTGTCTTAACCTCTTGAGGTGAAGATTTTCCTATGGTAACTCTTTCTTCATCTCCCCTAGATGTGGTACCTAAACTTGACTCAAGTTTTTGTCTTAACCTATTCGAAGCGTTAGGGGCTGATGGGTCGTATTCAAGAGATATTGTCTCTCCTTTTGTAATCACTATCCCGTCCTCGTCATACACAGCAGGCTTTTTTACAATAAACAGTTTATTTTCTGCGTCATACGAAGCTTCACCACCACCATACACACCTGAAATTAATTCAGCAACATTATCAAGCCTTGTTTTATCAAGAGTTTCTGGATTAAACGCATTCTCTTTTTTGGCTAGTTCAACATTTCTTATAAAGTCATTTATTGTTCCTGTAATTCGTCCCCTTTTTAAAGAACCTTCGGTTTGCTTCCCTGTGCTAGGTTTTTTATTTCTTGCGGTTTTTCTCTCCACCGTCATCTTATCACCATAAGGCTTGACCACCTGTGGGTCATAAACACCAGACCTCTTCATAAACTCATTCTCTATAAGACCATAGACAGCTTCATAGTCATCCTCTGAAAGACCACCAAAAGATTCATTATCACTACTCATATCAAACTCCATCTCACCATCCCCAAGGTATACTCTATTTCTTGTGTCACCATCCTCATTGACGCTACCAAAGTCTACCTTACCGTTTGCCTTGTATATAATGTTCCCATTTCCATCTTTTCTCGGTGTATCGTAGTAGTAGTTACCGTCCTCGTCTTGCTTTGCGTATGTGTTTATAAGTACACTTGTTGACACCATTCCCTTATCCAGGGTGGTCATAAGCTTAGACTTGATAGCCCCTGCCATGTTTTGTTTTATTACGGGATAGTTTACCTGACTCACGGTTGCCATTTGCTCCGTGCCAGTCAACTCATTTACTATTTTTTTTGCATCGTTTACCTTTATCATGTAATCAGGGTTAATAGCTCCATCTTTACCTATTACACCACTGGCAAGTGCTTTCTTCTCAAGCTCCGACACCGTGCTTGGGTTCTGATAAAACAATCCAAAGTTCTCTGGGTCGTTGTTACCCATCATAAGGTTTGTGACCTCCTCTGGCTTTATGGTGTATGTATCACCCTCGTTACCCATCTCTGCATTCAGCCTTCTTACAGCCTCACCCTTCATTACGATACCCATCCTGTGTCCAGACTTGTTGTCGTACTCCATGTCGTAAGACACCGAAACATCCTGACCAGATGCTGGGTTGGACGCAGCGTTTAATAAACCTAGGTATGGGCTGGTAAACTTTCTACTTGTCTCACCCTCTCCGTTACCACTAGGCATTTTCTTAAACTCCTCCTGTATGAATGCAACAGAACCAAAGTTAGCCTCAGAGTTCTTTATAAAGTCTGTGGCACTCTTTATATAAGCCTTATCTGTTTGTGTGTTGAACACAACATTACCCTCTGGGTCCATCTCCTCGTATGGTCCACTAGACTGCTTCAACCTAATCCTTGCGGCAGATAACTGACTGACCATGTTACTCATAGAGTCATTGAGTGATGTGTAGTCAACATTAGTTTTGTTGGCAGCAGTTCTTATACCAGCCTGTAAATCAGCGGAATACAATGACTCCTCCTGCTCGATTCTCCAATTAGCTTCCTCACGCTTCTTGTTTATGTCCGCTAATCTCTTTCGTTCAGCTTCACGCTTTACAGATTCAAGCGCAGCTTTGTCCTGCAATGAAGGACCCTTCACTGAAATATCTCTAAAACCTGAAACCGATGTTGGTTGACTCCTATAACCCATCTTTATATTTTTTTAATTAACCCCCAAACATATTACCTATTCCTGTCTTATCTAAACCAAACGCAGTAAGGTTACCTATAAGACCAGCGTTGTTTTTCATATCTAAAAGCTGTTGCTCCATACCAAACTCTTTTTGGTCTGCTCTTGCCTCCTTGTTTGCCTCGTAGTCTAGGTCTGCGTTTCTTCTCTCCTCCTCAGCGTTGTAAACATACTCAATACCAGCCACTTTACCCTGCTGTATCCTTGTCTTTTCTGCCGCTATTTGTGTCTGTAGTTGTGCCTGCCCCTGCGCCCTCAGCTGTTGATTTGTTGCCTCTTGTTGTTCTATACTAGCGGTAACACCCTTCTTACTCTGTAGTGCGGCCTGTGCAAGTGCGGTAGCACCACCAGCACCTGAGCCTGTGGCCCTTAGTGTGTCTAGTGTGTTTGCCAGTGCAGCGTCCGTCTGCTCCATCTGCATCTCAGCCGCCTTTGTTGCAACACCTAAGTTTGCGTATGGGTTAGAGAATGTGCCACTCAGGTCCTCAAGGGCTGTGGACGGGTCAATGATTGCCTGTCTGTTTTCCTTTAACGCCTTTACCTCGTTAGCAGCCTCTTGCTCCTCTTGAACATATTTATCTTGAGTTTTCTTTGTTCTGTACAAAGACATTCCAATATTTAGTGCGTCACCGATAACTGGAAAAATACTACTTGAAAATTGATTTATAGGCATTACTTCTTATTTTATTGTGATGAAAAAACATTGTTAGTGGACACCGCAAATATTTGTTTTAAACCACCAACGTCTGTTGTTGCGTCTGTCTTTACTTTTACTGTTGCGTAGTACCCCTTTATTCCTGACATGTCAACCCCGAATATAACCTCGTCAATTCTTGCGGTACTATTGTTAACAAGGTTGGAAACATACTTTCCTTCCTTCCTGTCAAACCCTGCTCGGTATGTAACCCCACCGTCTGTGTATGAACCCTCATCATAGCTATAGACGTTTGTAGTTATGTCTTGGTAGTCATTTAAACTAGGTGGACCAGAATAATTATTAAGGTCAATGCCCTGAGTGTCTGACTTAAAGCTTTCAACCTCCCAACCGTTTGTACCCTCGTATGATACGGTGTTAAAGTTCTTGGATACACTCACCTGAGGGTTAAACACAAAGGTTACGCTGGTGTCTGCCTGTACCCCGTAGAACTGACCCCTGTTCTTGGCCATACTAGCATCGTAGTGTCTCCATATACTACCACCCTTGCATGTGTAGTAGTTTGCGTTTAGCGTGTCAGCTAGGTTGGGTTTGTAGTCCCAGAAGCTAGTCCATCCGTTGTTGGCATCGTTAAATGATACCGTGTCGTATGTTCCGTCACCAGCGGATAAGTCGTTTACAGAGGGCTGTATGGATACAACATACGCATCTGCGTAGTTATTAAACCCACCCACAACCTTGTCCTTAAGTAGCTTGTACAGGTTTAGTGTACCAGTTCCAATAGGTATAGACTGACTGAAGGTTATGTTTGCTGTAGTTGCTCCAGTTAAGGATATGTCTGTAACATAAGCACCAGTGACACCATTATAGTTTCCGTATATACTCATACCAAGCTCTATAAGGCTTACATCACCAGTTAACTGTACTGTTCCTGTAGGATTAGATACCGAAAAACTAAGTAGGTCACTTAACTTATAATTACTCGTTATTGGTGAAAATGTGTCCCTAAAGTGGTCCCTCATTCCATATTCACTAATTTCAGTGATTCCATCCCTAGATAACCTCATTACAGCACCCCTTGACTGGTCAGTGAAGTATATTCTGTAACCCTTCTTTGCGAATGACTCTGGGTTCTTACTTATACCGTACTCACCAGCATACGGTGTCACCTGACCTATAACCAGGTCGCTAGAGGTTACAGTTGCATCACCCTGCGCTGAGTATATTGCAGACTTGTCTATCAATGCCCTACTTACCTTGTCCTCTTGGAACACCATCAGGTTACCATCGTTGGTGTATATCCTCTGTATACTTCCATATGTTGGGTCCACACTCTTTGTAATGTTCTCACCAATTGAGAATACGTTTGTCTCGTTGAAGTCTGTAAGTGCGTTGTATATACCAGAGTATGTCAGAGAGTTTGATGACACTATCTCATCGTCATTTTCTTCTGTTATGTAAGCTCTTACACCGTACCCAGCCTCTGTGTTGTTGTATCCACCCCTAATCCTAGACTCCTCTAAATACCACATGTAACCTGTACCTGTTGATGCTGTTTGAAGCGATGCTGTTGAGGTTGCTTTATTATTTGCAGGCCATGTTATTGTGGCTGGTGTAATAGGTGGAGAAAAAACCGCACTATAAGGACTCCAAGGAAGTCCAGGCCACATAGCAATAAAGTCTACGTCATCAAGAACCTTCTTTAGAATAAACGAATTAAAATACTTTACCTCTATTAATGCACTCATATTAGTCTGTTCTATTTATCACGATAGGTGGCATATCGTAAGTTATTGTGTCACTTAATCCTGTTCCGCTTGCATCCGTTAATTTTAGTGTAACCCTCACAGATGTCGATGTCCTGTTTTGGTATGTGTAAAGAGCTGTAGTGTTTGTAGCGTTCACATCCAGACATATAAGCTGGTTGTTGTACTGTAGTGTTTCTGGAATGGACTGAGTCGAACCACTACCCTTAACTACTCTGAACATGTCTGATACTGGTGTATTGTATTGTGTCCAAGTACCACCATTACCAGTCCACTGAAACTCAACCTTTGTTACCTCCCATACCAGTCCAGTTTTTTCATTAGATGTGTCTGCCGAACCATTATCACCATCTAATACTGCAAAGGTAGACCACGTTGATGGGGGTCTTATCTCTGGTAGTGGGTTAGAGCCAGTTACAGTTCCTGTGCCAGGCACTACGTTTGCAAGATAGTTTCCGTACCCCGTTGATATTAAAGAAGCTCCTCCCCCAGAAAATGGATTATCAGCCTTAATAGTAAAGGTGTAGTTGTCCTTTATTGGGCTAAACTGTGTGTATGTAAAGTACGTTCCAGTAGATGTGGTGATATAAAACTCGTCAGTTCCACCATCCTTGTTTAGTGTAAACTTGTTTGTGACTATGCCACCGTTTCCGTCCCTGACCTCTATAAGTTCAGCTGTAGTGCTTGAGTTATTTATTAAAGAACCACCAGCCGATGCTAAGTCAAACCTAGCAATTTCCGTTAATGGCGCATCATCCTCTGATAAACTCCATACAAAGTTAGTTAGCTTAACTGGTAATACAGAGAAGTTTTGTTCCACGCTTGTGTTTAGGTCAGATATAAGACCTGATGTGCTAGACTCCCAAAATATATCTAGGTTAGACACGGTTGGGGCTGTTTCGTATACATTAAGCCTTACCATTAAGTTTGTAACTCTTTCGTATGGTGGGTCTGTAGTTAAATCACCACCACCAAAAGTACCTATCGTAGACATCGTTGAAACCCTTCCTATATATGGGTTTGCTCCCTTTAGGTCTGCACCATCACCCGCAATATCCCCAATTCCTTCGGTTGGTATACTATAGAACGGTGAGCTATAGTACTCGTCACCTCTTTCGGTTTTATTTAAACCTATCTCATCCCTGTCACCTATAAGTATCACCTCGTCACCGATATTACTAGGAAAGTATTGAAGGTTAGTTCTTCCTGAGGGGGTTAAAAAACTTTGATTCCAAACCCTTCCGAATAATCTAACAGAGCTGGAAAACTGAACGTCTTGAGGACCTACCTCTTGCAGGTCTCTAGGAACCTTATTTATGTTGTCAGAGAAGAGAGTTATATGTGCCTGGTCTGTGGATGTTTTGTATGTGTTTAAATCAGATGCCTGAAGGGTTATAATTAAATTACCCGTAGTACCACCCAAAACACCACCAGCCCCAGTAACCGTTATTGTATCACCATCAGCAAACCCAGTACCACCATTTACCACCGTTACGGTTTGTGCAGAACCAGAGGTAGCAGAAACTATTACCTTTATTATAAGCCCTGTGCCACTGCCGCTAGTAGAATAACCAGACGTTACCCCGACTGTTCCTGTATAGGTTCCTGCATTAAAATCTGTTTGATTAGTGGTTATACTGTCGGTTAGTGCGCCTGGTCCTTCGGAAAGTTCTGTTCCAGTATCAACATCTTGTGGATATCCATTTAGTATGGTTGGTAGGTATACGTTATAATAACTCTGCTCCTGCTGCTTAACCACAAACTTGTAGCTATACCAACCCAAGGGATTTGTTGTTTCGTCATACAACCCCACATACCCTAAGTTTGAAGAGTTATTTGGTATTGGTGCGTTGAACTGAACCTGTAGTGAGTCACCAAGGTAGTCTAAGTCCATTACCGAACTCTTGTAGGGGTGAAACACTGTTGAGTTAGGGGATAGTATAACATCTGATTGTCTTCCATACTTGTCAGATAAAACAACCCCCACCTGGTATGTTCTGTTCTGCTTTAGTGTATGGTTTGGGTACTCCCTTTGTGATGTAGAGCTGTCTGTTCCGTATGAAACCTTACCAGCTGCTGTCACAGTGTAGTTTAAGGAATCTAGTGATGCGCTCCTTAGTGTTAGGTTACCATACATAACCCTGTTTCCTGCAACTGCCTGAGCCTTAGCCCTTAATGGTACCCTGTCACTGACCCTTATTGTCTCCTTTGATGGTAAAGCCTTTATTGGTTTTGAAGAGTCGTATGAGTATACATAGTCGATGCCAGTGGCTGTCTCTAACTCATCAAATGTTATTGTGTCTATTACCCTTATAGTTGTTCCGTCAGACTCCTTAAACAATACATCAATCTCTGTCACCTTGTACTTGTCATAAAGGTTGGTTGTGGCGTTACCCAGAGTCACACCATCAGGCATTGGTATGCTTATATCAACCTTGTTTACCTTGTTCTCAAAGAAATCAACCACAGTGCTTTTGAGGGTATTTAACTCATCGCTGTTAGCGTCATTGTCCAACACACTTGTAGGTATTGAGTCCTCTAAAAAATATCCGTCCTGCTTTGGTATAAATGCAGCCTGAGAGAATGGTGCTATTAAGGAGTATTCGTTGTCCTCAAACTTAAACCTGTAGCTAAACCTTACAAACTTGTCTGACAGGAACTGCTTGTCACCAGTAAACGTAGCATCGTAGTATGGGTTTGATGTAGTCCCATCGGGTAGTAATGGGCTTGTAACATCCCACATAGAGGGTGTCCTAGCCATGTTTGCCCTGCTTACTAAAAGTACAAGGTCTCCAGAGGCAGTTGCTGGTAGTGAGGCTTCGGGTACTGTTATTGTATCGCCTGGTGAGTATCCAGTAAAAGTTGAGGCAGAAGATATTGTTGCAGATGACAACGTATATCGATTAACTGCTCCAGTAGAAAGCATTGATAAATTAAATTCAAGCCCATTTAATCCGCTTCCACTTGTAGTTACACCAGCAGTTCCAACTGTAAAAAATGGTGAGGTGGGAGTTGCTGTTGAAATTGTTACATTTGTTTGAATCTGTAATACAGAACCATCAAACAAAGTACCGTCACCATTTAGTGTGGTTATGTCTGGGGACAAACAAGGGTAGTACTTAGCCACAGATATATGGTCCTCAGATGTGTAGTATGGGTTTGCGGAGCCGTATGGGTTTGCTAACGCTAGGTTTACGTTAATCTTTCTTGGCTGGTTTCTGTTGTCAGTAAAGAACAGCAGGTTCTCTATAAGGTCGATACCTAGAACTTCGTGCGTGTCTGAAAAGTTTAGGAAGCTGCCACCCACCAAGACTGTGTAATCGTTTGATATTGTGTTATATACAGCTATGTAGTGACCCGATGCAGCTGGTGCAGGGTTTGTTAGACTCGTGGCAGATGAGTCCGTGTAGTTAGTTAGAAACGCAAACAACCTGTCGTTAGTAGTGTCCACATAGAAACCTATAATCTTTAGATTGGTGTCTGATAAACCAAAATTTGTCAGCTCTATGTTACCAAGAACATTCTCCAACACCCCTGAGTCACCACCAGCAGAGTCTGTAACCGAAGCGTTTCTAGCCTCTATGTATTCTCTATTTGAGACAAGCCTTGGGTCAAGGTCTTTGTTCATCTTAGCCCCAAGAAAAACATTTTTAGTTTCTGCCATTTAATTCTAGTTTTTAATCATCTTGGATTTACCCCTCATTACTTGGGTAAGTTCCTCTATCTTGAGGTTAGAAAGTCTAATCTTAGCATTTCTTAATTTGGCGTATCTATCTTGTTTCCAGCGTCTTACAACGTATTCTGGCTGGTTTATCCGTGTCGATAGTATACTATAAACAAGGTGTGAGTACATTGCGTCCTCTGCCATCTTAGGAACCCTAGAGTCTTCATGGTAAGCCAATCCGTCAGACACATACTCCACAACAACCAATTTATTAGCTAGGTCACTTGAAAAGCTAAACGAGCCAGTTCTTTCGTTTACAGTAAACCACCCGTTGTTCTGTGTCAATGCTGGGTCTAATCCGTATCTCTGCCCAAAGTAGCCACCGTATCCCCAAGCGTAACCCTGACCGTATCCCCACCAATCGTATCCTTGGTTCACTTGGTCTTGGTTAAATATACCTGTTATTTGGTTTGGGTTGTTTGTATTCCACCTTTCATCCGTCTGAGCCTCAAGCTGTATATTGGTACCAAAACCATCCTGCACAATCCCACCCGTAGAGTCCTGCTCTGGGCTTTGTACTGGGTTGATTGTTAGATTGTTAGCTGGATATATAATGTGCTTTACACCTATAGAGTCTATCCAAGAGAGTCTGACGTAGTTGACGTAGTCCTGTGGTAGTGGTATACTAAGGCTTGCTGGCACAGTTAGTTCTATTGAACTTACACTCTTTAGTGTGTCGTAGCTAAACTCCTGTAAACCTCTCTTTGCGTGAAAGATAACATCGGTCCTCTTGACGCTTGGTATAAGCTTACCAGCCCCAACGTAAGCGATTAAGAAGTTGTTTATGATATCGCCAAGCTTGATGTACGAGTAACCCCCGTAATTCGACTCTAATGCGGTCACGAATAAGGCTACCCTTACAAGTATGCTTGGACCTAAAACTACTGGTACAGCGTTTGTACCACTTACTATAGTCGTGCTTGTGTTTGTTTTAACCTCCGATGCAACGGTAACCCAGGTTACCCCGTTATCGTTACTTGTCTGTAGGTAGTAGTTTCTGTCATACTCCCCCACAACACCGTCAGTAAGCTCGGTGTCAAATGTTGTTACAAACTCACTTTGAGTTGACGCAGCACCAAGTGTGTAAACCTTTTGACCAACGTAATATTCTTCATTTGTTTCGGTAATTAAACCCCCGTTTGGTGTTGACATATTCTATTAGCTTTTTTCGTTTATCTCCTCAGCCCTTGCTTCTTGCATGGCAACCTGAATTATTTGTGGGTCTCTAATCACTACACCGAAGTAGAACAACAGCTTGATTATAAAGTCAACCCTCTCTGATACATGTAGTTCTATATCCGTTGAGCCGTATGTACTTGCGTTATTAAAATCAGATGCCTGAAGTGTTATTACAGGTCCAGTACTACCAACACCAGTATTAGTCAGTTGACCATTATCAATTGTAATAACATCCCCAACTACATACCCTGTACCTGCTGTGGTTACACTTAGTGTTACGTTTGTGGGTGTGGTTACGTTTGCAGATATTACAAGCCCAGTACCTGAGCCGCCAGTGTATGTTGGTGTGTATGTATTGATTTCACCCCCAGTAAGACCAGTGGTGATGCTACTTGTTAGTGTATTTGTTCCTGTGTTTAGTAGTGTCTCCCCGTAAACTGTAGGGTCGTATATGTACTGACCCAATGTACCCACATTGTACCCCCATCTTGGGTCCTTAGGTTTTCTTAGGTAGTTTACAGAAACACCTGAATTTATACCATTTGGCTTAACGTAAAGTCTTTCGTTTTCGTAAAGGTATGTCGGAAAGTATTTTGTCGATGCTGTTAGTAACGACTTCTGTATGTTATAAAAATCATTTCTCTGTAGCCTTTGTAGCTCCACTTCACTGTTATTTACACCAGTGTAAACCACTGTACCTAAGCGATATAGGTCGGTTGGTAGTGTGTAATAAGGTGTGGTTGGTGTTGTGGCGTTATCGTACGTTGCATCACCGAAAGACTTGAATATAGAAAGCTTTTCATCGGTGTTCATTATCCTGTCCGAATAATCTGAGTCAGCCTGTGGGACACGAAGCTGTTGATTTAGTTCCTCTGCATAGTTCTCAAACATCTGCAACTGAACCTGTGTGGCTATTTTATTAAACTCATTAGGAGTAACATAACCCCTCTGCTCCTTGTTAAGAATCAGTAATGCGGTCTTATATACCTCGTTAACATTTATAGCCATATTTATTTTTTATTAATTATAGAGGCTAGGCCAGTTTTGTTCTGACCTAACCCTATAATATATATTACGTTGTTACATTAGTTTTTTCTCGATAGATGAAAATATTTCCATACCCTCGTCTGTCTTGAAAAATGAAGCCATAGCAGAATAAGGATGCTCCTCAAATGGAACAGTCATTAGCTTTCTACCGTTACTAGCCCATGTAAATGTACGCTGGTCTTGAGATAGTCTAATGATACCCTGTTCAGCCGCTTTAATTGCAAAGTTTCTGAGCTGTATATTATCGTCCATTGCTAGACTAATAAATAACCTTGGATTTGTTTTAGCCATTACCATCAAGTCCCTTCGTATCTCCTTGCTTGTCATCTTTGATACACCAGACCCACTCTCTGCTCTTAGAATTGCCTCAGCATGGTCGATGTCTATCTCCCTGGCAGCCGTCATAGCGTCAAGCTCTATTTCTAAGTCCTCTAGTCCATACTCAGCCTCTTGTACTGGGTCAAACTCATTGTAAAGTCTACCGTTGTGTGGATGATAAATAGATAAAAGTTTTTGCAAACTCTGCTTTTCTTTAGGCACATTTAACACACCATCCTTAAAAACAATATGTTCCAGCGTGACAGAACCGTTCTGCTCATCTACAAAGCAACTCTTCTGATTTGTAGCATAACGTATCTCTCTCTGTGTATTTGTTTTTTCATCAAACCAAAGTAATGGATGCCTTGGTGTGTGCTTACTTGCTAGTGTGAAAGTTATCGGTGACTTACTTCCAGCCAAATAATATTGACGGGCTTTAATCTCCCACTCGTCTTTCTTTTTAGTTTCTTTTTTTACCTCAACTGGCTCATGAGCTACTGGAGCTTCAATTACAGTTTCAGTTTCTTGTACAACCTCCTCTACTTGAGGTGTTGTTATTTTTCTAGGTCTCGCCATGATATAATATAATTAAATAGTTAAAAAATAAAACTTGGGGCCACATAATGCAACCCCAAGTTTATAAAGTTAGAATTAGACAGACTTGAACAACACGAAGTTGTTAGCAGCCTGAGTTACTAAGCAACGCTCAGAAAGGAAATGAACCTTCATTACGTCCTCTCCTGAAGTAGCAGCACCACCTACAGAACCAGTAATCCAAGACTTCATTCTTCGGTCATCAGCCTCAGATGCACGGTAACGTACATGTAAGAATGGTCTGCGAATGTTAGTACCTAGCATTTGGTCGTAAACAGTAGTTGTTCCAGCAGGAATCAAAACTCCATCGATGTCTTCAGTAAGACCACGAGTAGAAGCATCGTTAAGATATTTCCAGTCGGTCTTATAGAAGTCATAAGAACCTCTTCGGAATCCAGAGAATCCAAGGTTCAAAGCCATCTCAGAGCTGTTTTCAAATACTCCGTAAGAAGTACCACCAGCACCGTAAGAGTTCTGAGCAGCAAGCATGTCATCCATATCTAAGGAAGTGTTACGATTCAAGAAAAGCATGTTTTCTTCAATAGCACCCTGCTTATCTAGGTTGGCAAGAATCTTGTCAAAGTCAGTTAAACCAGTTGCAGCAGAGAAGTTGTTATAAACATTTCCTCGTGCCTCAATAGCGGCAAACAAACCCTCAGTACCCTTTACGTTTGGAGCAGCGGCTCCTGGAGTAATTCCACCAGCAGAACGTCCAATAGCAGCAGAACCAGCAGCAGCAAGTTCACCCTCTATAGAAACCATCTCTAAGTAATCCTGAAAACGTAGACGAGTTTCACCTTCAGCCTTCAAGTACCATAGGTATCCAGAAAGTCCAGCCTCATCAGTAACTTCAACCCAACCAATTTGTGCAGCGTCAGAACCTGAAACCTCATACTGGTCCTTGATGATTACTGGGCTGTTGTTGTACTGAGTAAAAGATGGTGTGATAGAACCAGCCATAGAGTCAGTACCCTTAGCAAATTCAGAACCATATATGAAGATTTTAATACTTCCCCCAGCTCCTGGTTGTCCAACAGCAGTAGAAACAGCGTTTAAGTTAGCTGCATCGTATGGATAAGCATTGAAATCAAAGTTATTACCAGCTCCAGCAACAGGCTCAGTGTCAACAAAACACTTAACAGATGCTAAACTAACTGTGTTATAAATAACTACAGTAGAACCAGCTCGGATAATAGGCTGAATAGAAAGACCACCAGAATCCTCACCAGCTACATCAGAAACTAAAGTTCCTCCAGCAGCAATGGTAATAGCAGAAGCAACGGTAGCTCCTCCTCCACCCATACCACTCTCGAAAGAAAGGTGTAGACGGTTTTGCTCAGACCAAACAACTTGGTCAGAAGTCATTGGCATCTCAGCCCCAACCATACGAAGAAAACCAGAGATTGTACGGTTACCGTAACGCTCTACTTCAGCTTCATAGATTTCAGGTAGATACTGCTGTGCGAAGTCGTTTCCGCTTCCATCAGCAAAGTTTAAATAAGAACCTTGAGTAACACTCTTAAAAGGAGTAGGTACCAAGGAAAACGAACCCAACGGGTCGTTAGTTGCAAATTGTCCCATAATTTATTAATTTTTAAATTTATTTTTATTTACTTTAAGTTTGGAGGAGTCAATACCGTTGACAGCCTTAACCTTTAAACCATTTATAAACAGACTGTCGTTTGACGTTTGTCTAGGTGCTTCACCTGTTATGTTTTTAGACTTAACAGCAACATCCTTGATAGCGTCAGCTTTACCCTGCTCGTAAAAGTGTGAGGCAATTTTGTCAACATTTTGGGCTGCGTACATTGCCTTATGATACTCATCAAATTGTTTAACATTACCCTTGTCATCGAGAAACTTTCCCAATATATTGTTAATGTTAGACTGAGTCTCAGCAATTGAGTCTGAATTACTTACCCCGTATCTAAACTTCTTTTCTCCTAGATTGAAATCAAAACCTTTGAAGTCGTTTTGGAAAAAGTCCTTAGTCTTAGATTTGAATAAACTTCTAGACTCCTCAGCTTGTTGTTCACCCTCCTTGTAGCGATTAAAAAAGTCCATTGCCTTTCTTTGTTCGTTGGATTGCGTGGGCCTCGACTTGATTTCCTCGTAATATTCATCCTTCAAATTATCTAGAAAAGAACGGGCCTTTGAAACCTCTTCTTTTTGAGCAAGTTTTTTTAACTTGATGTCTCGCTCATCATCAAGGTCTTCATCGTAAAGGAAGTTTTCTTCCATTACAAAATCTATTTCCTCATCGTCAAGATGTGGTTTTGTTTTTTTATAGTATTCTTTCAATAAAGCCTTATCATCCACAGTAGAGTAGTCTGCGTTTAGTCTTACATAGTCCTGCAAGTCTCCACCTGTCTCTTCAATAAACTTTACCAGCTTATCTACACCCTCTGGTAGGTTTACCTTAACCTTATCCTCTGTCTCTTCAACAACAGGCTTTACCTCTTCTTCAGTAATTTCTTGTATTACTACTTCTTGCTCACCCCCATCATCTGAACTGGTGACTTCTTCGGTAGTGCCTTCAGGTTTTGATTCGGGTGTTCCTTTCTCCACTTCTCCGCTAGTTTCGGGTTGGTTGAGTACAGGTACTTCATCTGTGCTTGGCTCTTGAACGGCATCTTCTTTTTTCTTTGAAAGGTCTAACTTAGTTACTGTTTCCTTAGCCTTCTTTGGCTTGACTTTTGACAAGTCTACTTTTACTTCTGACATAATAATATAATATATAATTGTTTAAAATCACTTCGGCTCAAATTGCTCTAAACCAATACCACCCAATACATCGTTTCCAGAGGACTCAAAGTTTGTTGGTAGTAAGTTGTTTTTTCTTTGGTTGATGAGTTCACTCTGCTGAGTTCCCTGAATCTTAATTCTCTTGTCTTTTCGGTCCTCTATACTCTGTTCTTTCTGACCCTCTGCGTTAGCCCTCACCTGTGCCAACTGCATATTAAAGTCAAACTCAACCTGCATTAACTCTCGCTTAATCTCAGCCTCGGCCCTAAGTCTTTGTATTTCAAACTGAGACTTGGCCTGCTCTATACTAACCTTTTCTTGCGTCAGCGCCTGTTGTTTCTGCACCTCAGCCATTGCAGCTTTTTCAGCAGCCTCAGCGTTTGCCTGTCCCTGTGCCTGAATGTTTTGCATCTGAGCCTGTCTTTCAGCCTCGGCCTTTTTCTTTCTCTTTTGCTTAAGTATTTCGTTGGCAAGCTTTATGTTCTGTATCTCTCTGATGTCTATAACATCCTCTATGTCTATGCCACCAGACTTCAACGCAATCTGTATGTTCTGCTCTAACTGAGCCTTATCCTCATCCTCTGGCTCAAGTTCAAGGTATATACCAAAGTCATGTAGGTGTAACTTACTTATCTCCTGAAGCGTACCCACATTGTATGCACTTATAGCCTCCTGTAGTGAGTTGTTTGTCAACGCAAACTCAATAGAGTCAGCTATTCTTAATGATATGTTTTCACACGTTCTGGCAGCTAAATACAGGCTTGACTGTAGTATGTGTCGTGTAGCTACGTTTGATGCATTAGCGGCAAGCTTTTGCAGTCCCACGAGGGTGTCCTCCATTGGTGTGCTACCATCCCTAGCCTCATTGAGTCCAGTTACATCTCTAATCATCTGTAAGTAGTACTGGTATGTATTTATCAACGCACCTATCTTAGCCTGACCGTTAGACGTACTCAGCTCTTGGATTGGAACCTTACCCCTATTCATGTCACCCTCCTGGGTCAGAGACCTACCAAGTATACTACCCGTTTGGAAGTACATGTTCAACGCCTCCTGTGGGCTGTAGTTTGTTCCGTTACCCAAGTCAACCTCCGCAAGCCCATCTATATCCAAATAAACACCGTCAGGAACAAGCCTTGATATCACCTGCTGTATCTTTAGGTTTGTTATGTTTATCATATCTGCAAACCCAGTAATCTTACTAACCGTAGACTCTATCCTTCCCTTGTACATACGGGGTGATGATATTGAATAGTTCATCTGAACCTTTGTAGTGTCAGCGTATGGTCGGGTCATGTTCTCAGAAAGTTTCCAATCAATCATCTGGTCGTAACCAAGAATCTTAGCCCCAGTATACAAAACCTCTATAGTTCTGGATACTTTTTTAAATGTGTCTGATTCTGGTGGGTTAAAAGAATCTGTTTTTTCTATAATCTTTTCAAGACCATTACCAGTTTGCTTTAACTTAAACACCTGATTCATATATGTCTTATACTCAAAGTACAAAACCTGTACCGTGTTCTCGTCATAGTCGTTCCAACCAACAACATAGTCAGTCCTGTTACCCATCTTAGATATCCTGTCTAGCTCCTCCTCAGAAATAAATGGATACTGCTTCTTAAGTTCTGGTATTGTTATAGACCTTACCTCGCCTACATAGTATATGTCCTCAAAGTTGGGGTCTTCCGTGTATGACCAAACCATTTTAGCTGGGTCACAGTAATTAATTACAACACCCTCAGCCTTATTCCAATCAGTCTTTACCGCAGCAATACCAAGAACTGTGAGGTCGTAGTTCAACCTTCTTCTGATTAACTCAAACTTATTCTTGTCCAAGGTGTTGTTTATAACCTCCTCCTCAGCTATCTCTATAGACGGCTTGTACTTAAGCTGCATATGAATAGATATCTCCTCCTCAGTTTCTGGGAGGTTACTCTGGTCTGGTGTGCTGTATAGGTCAAGACCCATCGTTTGTTTTATCTGCTCTATCTCAGCCTTGGCTGTAATGTCCCTCAATAAACCAGATGCGTAGTTTGTTCTTTTCTTTATAGACTCTGGGTCTTGTGCGTATGCATTAATCTTGTACTTCTTTTCAGACATGCCGTTGACCACGATGTCAACAAACTTAGATATCACTGGCACTGGCTTCCAGTCTAGGTTAAGGTATGAAAGGTCTCCGTTTATAGACAACTCATCCTTGTACTTCTGTATTGGCTGCTCACCCCTGGCGTATAGTTTAAGGTTGTGGTATCTGTTCCAGTTAGTGGCAAACCTGTTTCCGCTTCTCCCCCCATGAAACCACTCACCCTCTATAGCTCTTCCTACTTGAACGCCATACTCAAAGCTCTTTTTTTCCTCGTCACTAACGACTTGGCTTGGGAACGAACTATTTGGATTTGTGCTTATATTCATCTATCTATTATTTTAGAAATACTACCAGTATTGTCATATCTTTTAAAGCCAAGGCTGATGTTATTTCTAACCACTTTGTTTATAGGTGCGTATCTATTTTTGTTACAGGCCATTACTGCCAGTCCTGAACTAATAGACGCATCAAACTTCGTTCTGTTGTTTATATCAAACCTTGCCCAGTCATTTAATGTTCTGTCGAAATACATATCCCCGTACTGGTCATCGCCTATGACACCAACACACTCGTCTATGTAAGTTTCTATTGCGGCTGCATGAGCCTGCTTAATGTCTTCACTTGAGTTAGGTATACCACCTATCTCTTTTTCTGTCTGTGAAAGGTTGTTCCAAACCCTGTCTGGTCTGTTCATAGAGTATCCCCTGTAACCCCTTCTCTTAATGTGGTATAAAAGTCTTGGCTTGTTATTCTCACAAAGTATTGGCATACCGTAAAAAATAATAGCCATTAATATATCCTCAAAAAATATCTCAGCGGTCTGTGGTCTGGATATATACTCCAGAAAAAAGTGGTTTGCTGGTGCCTCCTCCATAGAGAACTTTGTCAGTCCGTGTAGAGAACCATTTGAACCTACGCCACTTACGGTTCCTGATATGTCGTAACTGTCACAACCAAATGCTCCTACATGCTCGTTTCCAGGATACTTAACCCCATTCTTTAGTATTACTCTATTTTGCAGATTTATTGGGGGAACCCATGAAATTAAAAACCTTCCGTTGTTACTAGGTAGGAATATTACCCTTGTATCTTTTATACCATTCTCCCACTGAAAGTTACCCTTACTGAGTATGTTAGTGTTTCTAAGGTCCTGATTATAATCTATCTGCTGGTATATTCTGGTGAGGTTAAACAAAGAGTTCTTAGCCTCATCCCTAAATGCATGCTCCACTGTTCTAGGGAACTGCCTGTAAAATTCATTAAGACCATCCTGGTCGTTCTTTAAGCCCTCTACCTCGTTCTGCCAGTAGTCAATGACACCCATTTGTATTTGGTTACCAAACGTGTCAAGCACCTTGTCTTCTGGTGTTTCAAACACAGGGTATCCGTACTCGTCTATGTATCCCTCGTAGTTCCACTCCATCGGTATAAACAACCCGTAAAGACCAGATGCCGTCTGCCCGTTGGCATTTCTTTTTGATACGTCAGAGTTCTCGTACAGCTTCTTAAAGTTTTCACCACCCTTGTCCAAAGAGTTTGATGTGCTACCCATCATGCACTTCCCAATCACCCTGCTACCCAGCCTCAGACATGTCTTAGTAACCCTCCAGTTGTTTAGTATGTTTGTGGGTTTCTCCCACTTACCACTCTCATCATGCACCAACAGGGATAGCTTCTCACCATCGTATGAGTTGTCTCCCGTGTTCTTCCAGTCTATCGTAGTGTCAAGACCCGTGATTTCCTCAACCTTGTTGTTACTGTCCAGCTTCTTTCTAGTGAACTTAGATGCTGGCACACGATACGCAAGCTCTGTTTTAGGTCTGTCCATACCATCCTGTATGGGTTTGAAGAAGAACGGGTAGTTCACCGATATTGGCACCACCTTGTCTGTGAACATCTTCTTAGCATCGGGTCCTGTCTTAGACAGTATACCAAACCTTGAGTCACTAGATAGTGTTGCTAAGTTTACAGTTTCTGCTGATGACATAAAAGAAAAACCAGAGCGTCTATTCTTTAAGTAGCACATCCCGTAGCTTCTGTGGTCAGCCTTACAAGCCTCCCAAAATATAAAGAACAATCTGTTAGACTCTCTGAAGTCTGGCTTACCAATATCTATCTTAGACCACTGAAGGTAGTTGTAATGAGAGCCAGTTATATATATTGGCTTCTTGTTGTTCACAAACCAAAAACCCTCTTCCCTTCTGGTAAACTCTGTGTCTATGTAGTCAAACCACTTGTTCTTAAACTCATCTGGTGCCTCGTTCCAATCAAAAACACTCTTAAACCTAGACAGCTCCTTCGGGTATGGTGTATACTCCCACTTACTTTCACTAAACCTAGTCACATTTGACTCAGTTGGTAAGGCTATCTTAAGCCCCTGTATTTCGTATATATCCCCAACCTGTCCAGTCTTACTTATAACCACAACATCGTGGTCCTTGTTATAACCATACTTCCACTTCTTACCCTTGTTCATCCTCTTCAGAACGTGTGGCTTTATGTGGTCATCAACTATATTTACTAGCGTCTGTTCGTACATTACTTCTTAGACCTGTTTTCAGCAAAACCAGAGAACACCTTTTTTGGTGCCTCAACCTTTTCTACGTTGTTCAGCATATTCTCCTCCTCGTTAATCCTATTTAGGATTTCAAAGGCATCAAATATTGCAAGCTTTTTAGTGGCCGCAGCGTTCTTTAATCTGTCCGCTGATACATCATCCTCACCACCAGTAACTATCGGCTCCCTAGCTACCTTAATTAGCTCCTCAACCGCTGTTCGTCCAGCTTGGATTATACTTAGTTTCGCTTCCTTCGTCTCCATAGGTCAAAGCAATATTTTTAGATTTCATACAATATAATAGTTCACCGTCCACCACAAACTCAAACTCGGACTCTGGGGTAAACCCCACAACCATTCCTGGGTGTACATCGTGTTCTTCAAGCGTCTTGTTGCCATACCTAAGTATACCAGTAAGTGGCTTCTCCTTCTGAGATGACCAATCATCGTCATTAACAACTGGCTGTACAAAGCAGTAGTCAAGGTGTGACTTGTTGTCCCCGTAAAGATATATCTGCTCTGGTGAGCAAGCATACAGGTCATCCTTTATATGACTACGGCTGTTCTTCTCGTTACCCCTTATGTCGTAAAACCTCCTAAACACATTATGGTGGACCGTCACCCTGTCACCAACCTTGATGTCGGTTACAATGGATAGTGGTGTGGCTATTACCTCAGCCTCGTTACTAACGCTCTTGTAACTCTCAATCTTTGTGTTGGTCACAAAACTAACCCCACCAATCTCTTTGGTATTGTTGTACCTGCCAGATACAGGCTTTATAATAAAGTCATACACACTCCTCATGCGTTAGTATTTTAGGTCGTACTCCACAGATATACCCATGTTTTTGTTGAAGTCCTTCCAGGGCATAATCTCATCGTTTTTGGTTATGTATATCCTGTACACATTATCCTTTTCGATGTCCTCTATGTTTGACACGCAATGGCCACCATATACCTCCTGTCCTACAGCGTAGTGCATGGCATTGTCCTTGTACTCCTTACCTATGGTTATCTTCCTTATAATAGACACAACTACTCAGTTTCAACCTTAGTGTACGAACCGTCTGATAGGTCTATATTGATAGCACCGTACTTTTCCTCAAGTTCCTTTTTGCTAGCATTAGAGTCACCTAGTACCTCAATGTATGCCTTTAAAAGACCATCCTTTTCGGTCTCTATAAAACCTATTCTCTTAAGTAGGTTGTTTAACTCTACCTGCTGCTCAACAATCTTGTCAAGCTCTTCTTTTTCTATTTTCATTTAATTAAATTTAATTATATATATGTTTAAATCCCCTCAATTATCTACATTTTAATCTTCTATTATTGGACCTACTGGTTCTACAATTTCAATCTCTCCAATAGTGTATGCAATTGCTGCATTGTCTAAATCGGTTTGAGCTTCTAATTGTAGCCAATACACACCGCCAACGGTGTTATTAGTAGGATTCCAATAGAAATCGTCAATGCTACTTAGTATTGGAAATTGAGAAAGGTCTGTTATTATTAAAGCTGTCATCGTACTGCTGTGTTATAAGTTGTTATTGCGTCTGATAAATCTTTTGCTTGGTTATTTGTTAAGCCTGTATGTAACGCTGCAAAGTCTATCTCACCAGCAAACGGTGAAAATGGACTAGCACCGTTTGCAAGGGCTAACACCATTATATTTACGTTTGGTAAATCGTTTAGTTCAGAATTAATGTTTTCAGCGATTTGAACGCCATTGATAAACATTTTATTTGATGTGGTAGAAGTTCTTGAAGCCGTAGCAACATTTCTTGCTGTGGTAGCTGCTAAAGCTCCTGTAGCACTTGAGCCAATATAAGAATATTTAAAACCTAAAGCGGTTCTAATACCAAAAAACTTAGGACTTTGTAAAGAACCCATTGCGTAGTCACCATTCGAAAACTCACCAGAATATGTTAATCCAGCATTTGATTTATCCCATCCTAATGAAACTGGATTATATCCCGTAAGACCATAGGCATTGCTGCCGTTACCTGTTATTCCAGTGTATGCGTGTGTTGGACTGTTATTCCAAGTAATGTTTTGAGTTGGGTCTTTAAGATTGTATTCCGCAGCAGCTAGTGAGGTTGGAGATAAAGGATAAATAGCGTATGAACTACCCCATACATCTGTATTATTAGTAGTACTTCCTGAACCTTTTAAGTCAAGTACTAACTGATTAACAGCGGCTTGCTCTGTTGGGTCTGTTATACCAGCAGCAGCGATATAAGCAATAGCCTCGTTTTCTAGTGCTATAATATTCCACTTAGCCATTAAGTAATCTATGACTTGTGAGGATTGTGAATCTGTGTGAACTGTTGGATAAATAATTAACTCACTTATCTTTCCGACAAGCCTTCTTGCAGCTCCAGCTCCTCTATTACCTAGTTTAATAGGTAAATCGCTACTTGTTGCTGATGTTACTGATTCACCAATAGAAAAAGCTCCATCATTAATTTTACCATCACCACTTGCGTCAGTATTTTCTCTGAAAGCAGCCACTATTGGAGTTAAGTAATTGTACTCGACAGAAGATGCTATGACACTACCAGTGCCTCCATCCCACAAAAACACCCTGCTATCAGCATCAGGTGGAGTTGTAAATATTCTCTTATTAGTCGCACCACTCGTTTGACCGATTATAGTTGGGCCGATTGCACTTGCAGACGTTTGTACAAACACAGCGTAAAATGACATCTCTTGAAGTGCGGAAGATAATGTTGCGCTAATCATTTCTTCTGTTCCATCAAAGTATATTGATGGTAATGAATTTAATCCAGTTGCTTGGTATTCTGGTTGTAAACTTCCAGTTACTTGAGTGAAATCGTTGTTGTTGCCGCTTTGGTCAGCCCACGCAGATACAAGACCTGCTGATTCAGTTACACCAACATTCGCATCAAGATAAATTAAAGGATTTAAATCTATTGGGTTAAAGGGTCCACCACCACCACCAAATCCACTTATTTTACCACCAATAGAATTACCTATACCAAGTCCTATCGACATAGTTTATTATTTTACGCCAATAATGGCAGTTGCAGTTGTGTCTGTAGCTAGTACATAATCTACTACGATTGGTAGAAAAGTACCGTCTGGAATATTAGTAAAAGTAATAGCGTCAGCAAGTTGTGTCTTACCAGCCATCAACACCTTTACACTACCAGTCCCACCAACGTACAAAATGCAATTGTTTAAATTAGTAGTTGAATTAATTGTATCGCTAGGTGTTATAACAAAAGCCTCTGTTCCAAAATCTGGTTGATTTCCGTATTGTCCCATTTTATTTATTTTAAGTTAATACCCCCATAAGAAAAACCTATGGGGGTATTATGTGTAGTTTATATTAGGTTACTACTATCGCAGATATCGTTGGACCAGCAACCTTAGCAGTAAACGGGCTTCCTGGAGTGGCTACAATAGCCTCCACAATAGCGTCCTTCATTGTTGGTTCAGTTGCTGGAGAAGAAGCTGCGTGAGTAATTGCATACGCACCATCAACACTTGTTACGGTAGTTAATGTGGATGTGCTTTGCACAATACTCTGAAGCTTGTTTACAGGTAATAAATATGACCCGTTGTTTAGTGTTCCAGCGGCACCTATTGTTAATTCTATGAATTTTACCATCTTAATTTATATTAATAATTTATAATTAAGCAATAACAATAGCCGATACAGCTGGCCCTGAATACACAACAGTCTCTCCACCAGGAGCAGCCGTTAATGCGTTAACAATAGCGTTCTTAGCTGTTGGTGTAGTTGCTGGATAAGATGCAATGTGAGTTAATGTAAAAGTAGTCGCATCAATTAATGTGATTACAGTTGTTACGTCTGCGCTTTGTACAATGTTTTCGATTTGGTCCACCTGAACTAAAAAAGCTCCGTTGTTTAGTGTTCCAGCAGCTGCTACATTGATTTGAAGAAATTGTCCCATTTTGTTTTAGTTTTTTTGTTCTTATTAATTATTAAACGGGTATTTTACCAAAAGGTACCCCACCTTTTTTATATGCTTCCTTTTCCCAAGGCTCTTTACCAGTACCCATCATGTTTAGTGAGCGAGAATACTTTTCACCCTTCCAATAAAAGTTAGGGCCATCCCAATCTAAGTCACCCCTCTCGATTTGGTCAACGTGGACCTTTTCGTGTTTGATGACCGCATCGTGATGCTTTGGGTCAAGGTCTTTGTTTAGTAGTATGGTACCGTTCTTATTGGTTCTACCAAGAACAGCTGATTCTTCCTTAAAGTCATTTAGGTATACGGCAGGGCCGTCAAGATTGTATGGTGGCCTATCTAACTTAAATCCCATTACTTTCCTCGCTTGTTGTATTGCTTTTTTCCACCAGACTTAGCGTCTCTGACGATTACGTTCTCACCCTTCATCATAGGCTTCTTGCCTTTCATGTTGGCTCCACCAGCTTTAGCTAATTTTCTTTCTTGTCTATTACTTCGTCTTTCTTGTCGTCTTTCTTGTCTAGCTTCTTTAGGAGTTTGTGGGTCATCACCACTTATAAAATTAGCTGCTTTTGCGACAACCCTACCAGGTGCCATAGCTATATCTTTTAGGTTTTCACTATGCTCACGCATGTCTTTTCGGTTTTCTTTTCCAACCTTTCCAACCTTTCGCATTCCTAACATTTCAGCACCATCTCCGTACATGTTAGCTCCTCGACCACCCATGTGTTTAGAGATTGGATTACCCATCATGTTAGCACCTGCACCCTCTTCAGCTTCCTTTCTATCTCTTCCTTTGCCAAAAGCTTTACCAGCTAATCCACCAGCTATTGCCCCTAAAGGTCCTAATGCTAACATACCAAGGCCAGCTCCAATGCCAGCACCTTTTGTTTCTTTTTTACCCATACCTAATAAATCTGGGCCTTTTTCTTTTCCAGTCATTTTTACTCCTTTTAATGCTTTTCCTGATTCTTTTATTAATTTATCTAACGCAGTCATCCCCTTTTGTTTTAAGTCCTTACCAACATCTGTTTTAGCAAATTTAGCAGCCTCTTTTTTGATTGACTTTTTGTTATTCATTTTAAAACCCTCACTGAATTTTTTACCAGCACCCAAGCTTTCAATACCAGACAATGTTGGTTTTACAAATGGTAGAGCAATTCCAGCAGCAGTAATAATAGCTCCAGCGTCAATATTTGGTCCCTTCCCGTACATACTAACACCATCCTTGTCAGCTCTTTCGTTTTCTAGGTAGTGTAGCCTAGCCTCTGGGCTTAGGTTTTTATTGTAAGCCATAGACTCATCGTACTTTCTTTCAGCTCTCTTTGATTTTCTTTCAGCCTTTTTGGCTTGTCTCTTTGCTTTCATTTTTTGTAATTAAATATCTTAAAACGGTTTTATAAATTTCCACCCAATCTTAACCAAGACTACGAGTGATGCTATTAGTATAATCCAGAACAGATACCTCTTTAGGTACCTATTCATTTGGTCTAGTATTCCTTCCTCCCTTACAACTACCCTTTCAAACGGTATCTCCACCGTGCGTATGATTGTATCGCTCTTACACTCACCCTGTATATATACCGTGTCCCCGACCCTAACATACTTAATTCTAAGCTTGTCCTTATATAAATATGTAGTATCTCCAGGTATGTTAATAAACGAAGTGTCATGCTCAATCCTGTCCGATACAATGTTGAATGTGTCATGTAGTGTGTCCTGGTTTAATAGCCTAGGGTACTTAATCGTAAGCTTCTCTATCCTACGTTCAGCCCTCCTAAACTTATTTTCCATCCTCTGCTCAATAGAGCATGAATTAAATAATAATACAGTTAGGAATAAATAGAATAAACTGTTTTTCCTTTTACTTTGCTGCATTTTAATATTTGTTTTCTGTTACCATTTGTCTTGTAAGAAACATGTACCCAGTTAGGATTTTCATCTGTTCCAAACTCCCAGATAAGTTGGTCAAAATCTAGGTTATTTTTTATAAACTCAAACATGTCAGCGTTTGACATATTACCATAAGTATCATCAATATCCATAGCCGCACCATTATTTGCACAGTGCTGTGATGATGCCGCACCCCCAATAGCTATATTAAGTTGTGGGCTTCTGAACAGGCTGTTGATAGCTATAGGACCTCCTACATGCTCTCTAAGAGGCTCAAATATATTTTCGCACAGCAGCTTAATTTTTTCCATTTGCTCACCGCTGGGTATGTTCTCTATACCCTTCCTTGTAGCTGTGTTGCTTTTGATTACTTCCTTGTAAGAAACGTGTTCAGTTACCTTCATTTTTTACCCTTAATGGTTAGCCATTTATGTAATGTGTACCCTATGGTCACAGATAGTAATATTATCTTTAAAGACATCTCTAGGCTGCTAAAAGATATTCCGAGTGTTGTTATATTAATCAACACGATTTTCATTTCGTTATACATCAACTTGATTAAAGGCATTACTACTCCGCTTTTTCTTCCTTCTTACCAAAAATCTTACCTGCCTCTGCAATACCAAAAGCACCAAGGGTTATGTATACAAAAGAATTAAATATAATGTCGTTGATAACCAGCTGTTTACCCCATAGACCAGTTCCAATGTCTGTAATTGCAAATAATGTCATCATTGCAAATGACAAAAACCCAACGATATTTTTTTCGTTGTACTTGTTTCTGTTTTCAAAAATTTTCCAAAAACTCATCTTAGTAACCTTTAGCTCTTTCCGTGATAGGACCCATCTTGCATGGTGGCTGATTTTTAGCTAAGAGACGAATACCGTCAATGCCATTACTGTCACCCTTCTTGGTTGGAAACTGACTCATGTCTAATGGTCCATTCCATATTGCTCCTATACCTAAATCTTTCTTCATTTTCTTTTTATTTATTTTTATAAAATACCCCTTGACTCGTCAGAGCCATAAAGACCACCAAACAACTTAGTCATCTTATCCTCTCTGTTAGACACTGGGTTTACACCCGTTATTTTTTCAGACTTATTGTACGAAAGACTTGGATTTGCTCCTTTACGCTCCTTCATAAACAATCCTTCGTTTTGTTCTCTAAAGTAATCAGCCTGTGCTGAGTTTACATTACCAGAAGCAACCTCTCTGGCCTGCCTACGCAACTCATCCTGCACTGGGTCAACCACTGATGGCTCTTCAACTACTGGTGGTGGTGGTGTTGTTGTTGTTGTTACTGTTGGTGTTGGTGTTGGATTAATAGCATTATCAACAGCACCAACAACATTAGAAGCAGTATCAACCACGGAATTAGCTAAGTTATTTAGACTCTTACCTATAGAAAAATTTGGGCCTTTTCCAGCTTCTTTTCTATCTCGTCCTTGTCTCCTATCTTGTCTGTCGTCTCTTCTTTCTTTTCGTGTTATCATTAGTCCCTCCTCATTTTTTTAGGTCCAGAGCTATATCTTTTTGCTCTATTCAACGCTCTGTCTATACCCATCATGTTTGCGCCATTTCCTTCTGAACCGTAACCCATTGACTCAAGTCTATCCATTCTAGACTTCCCAGGGCCTCTAAGCTTGCCAGCGGCTTCTCTTGATTTAAGTTTGGCTAACTTCTTTTCTTGTCTACCCTCAAACTTACCAGCCCTCTTTTCCTGGTTGTATTTCATTTTCTTTTCTCGGTACTCCAGTCTAGCTACCTGGGCAGTGTGGCCCCTCTCCTTTGCTATTCCTTTTCTTATGTCTATCTCGTCCTGACTTGGCAGCAGTGTCCTGATAGGATACGTTTGCATACCAGATGAGCCGTAGTTTGTTTTAAGTGTGTTGTCACCAGTGCTTGTGTCTAATGATGCATTAGTGTTGTACATGTTTGTAACATCCAAACCTGAGTCCACATCTCCTACATATTTCTTATTGTTTGCCATCTTTAAGTTCTCTTGTAATATATATTACCTGTTTTTGTCATTATTAACGGAAATAATTGATTTAGATAAAACTTTATCCATGTAAGTCCTACCCAACATAATCTTGTTGTGAGTGCTGGTAGGTAAATCCTCCTGCCCAAGCATTATCTTATACATTCTATTAATTAATTGCTTAGTCCTAAGAGCCACCTCGTACACATGGTACTTCTGTGTGGTGTGGTTTCTTTTTCTCCAAACAACAATCCACCCGTTCTTTAGCAGCCTGTCCCAACGCCTCTTGTCCCAGCTGTATGAAAACACTCCTGTCTCATAATCCTTCCTGGTGAACCTACCCTCACAGTCTAGGTATATTAAAAGCTCTAGGTCAGAGTCTGAAAGACCGTTGACCTTACACGCCCACTTCCTTATAGTCCTGTAGTGCTTGAGTAGGTTTGTATCTTTTAGTGTCTGTGGCTCTAGCCTCATAACACAACAACAACATCAAACTCTTTTATCACCTTGTATACCACACCTTTTATCTCCATATCGAACCCAGCGTGTCTGTCGTAATAAACCGTATCACCCTCGTTAATACCCTTCAC
>Ga0196887_1000048_pt1 | contig 49768 bp, 58 predicted proteins | sample VirMetDEL_Mar_31_FD_169094 | JGI IMG/M metagenome (GOLD analysis project Ga0196887, IMG submission 169094) | Aqueous microbial communities from the Delaware River and Bay under freshwater to marine salinity gradient to study organic matter... | ecosystem: Environmental > Aquatic > Marine >... | reverse complement strand
AGCGGTACTTAAAGCCGCGTTTCCTATAGCTATGTTAGTCGAACCAGTTGTTATTGCGTAACCTGCATTTACTCCAAAGGCGTGATTGTAACTACCTGTGGTATTTGATTGTAAAGCGCCTTTACCAACGGCAACATTCTCTGTGCCTGTGGTGTTTGCGTATAAAGCATTAAGACCCAGTGCGGCGTTACTTGCGCCTGTAGTGTTATTAAATAAAGATTCTCTACCAACTGCTGTATTACTAGCACCTGTGGTGTTTGTGCCTAAAGAAGCATAACCCACTGCTGTATTGTTAGATGCGGTGGTATTAGCGTCTAGCGCAAACGTACCGACAGCTGTGTTGTTAGCGCCTGTGGTATTAACTCCTAAAGCATCATATCCAAGACCAACATTCCAATCGCCAGTGGTGTTGTCGTTTAATGACCTAAACCCTACTGCTATACAACCAGTGGCTGTCGTACTAGCGGCTAAAGCTAACGTACCCACGGCTGTCATTTGAGCGCCTGTGGTGTTTGCTCCTAAAGCAACGTAACCCACTGCTGTGTTGTTACTTCCTGTGGTATTAGCGTCTAAAGTATTACCACCCATAGCAGTATTACTCGCACCTGTGGTGTTTGCCCCTAAAGCTAAAGTTCCAAAAGCATTATTATTCTGAGCAGTTGTGTTGGCTTGTAAAGCACCATAGCCCAATGCGTTATTTTCACTGCCTGTGGTGTTAGCATATAAAGCTTGAAAACCAACTGCTGTGTTGTTATCTGCTGTAGTGTTAGCAGTCATAGCTTCTGTACCCACAACTACATTATTAGAGCCTGTAGTGTTGGTAATAAATGACCCTTGCCCCACAGAAACATTCTTAGTTCCTGTAGTGTTAGCAGCCTGAGAAAAGTCACCAAGAGCAGTGTTATGTGTGCCTGTAGTATTTGCCCCTAATGAATTATAACCAAAGGCTGAGTTGTAATTGCCTTCTGTGTTGGCATCCCCTGCTAATGCGCCCACTGCGGTGTTACGTGTGCCTGTGGTGTTTGCCTCCAGAGCATATCTACCGACAGCCGTATTGTTACTAGCCGTTGTATTTCGGTGAAGTGCCTGTAAGCCCACAGCAGTGTTTGTTTGTCCTGTGGTGTTAAATCTCAAGGCGTACATACCAATGGCGGTATTCTCAAGCCCCGTAGTGTTAGTCACTCCTGCACTAAAGCCTAAAGCGGTATTGTCTCTGCCTGTAGTGTTTGCGAGTAAAGCACTTCTACCAACGGCTGTGTTGTTCCCTCCAGTAGTTATGTTAGCGCCAGCGTCCTTACCTACAGCAGTATTTGCAGAAGCAGTTGTACAGGCATATAAAGTACCGCTACCAAGAGCTGTGTTAGCGTCTCCTGTGGTGTTTGAAAGTAAAGCTGAATAACCAACTGCTGTGTTGTTTGATGCTGTAGTGTTTGCACCCAATGCTGCTGAACCTACCGCAACATTGCTACTGCCTGTTGTAGTGGCATCCAAGGCTTCTGTACCGACAGCTACGTTGTTACCGCCAGTTGTAATTGCCGCACCAGAAGCGTACCCAACTCCTACGTTTGAACCACCACTTGTCATGGCGGTTAAGGCGTTAGTACCAACAGCCACAGAATAGCCATTTACCCCGCTTGCAGTATCTAAAGCAGCGTTACCTAGAGCTACGTTATTAACACCGTTAGGATAGTTACCATCCAGCTTGATTGTGCCGCCGTCTACATCAAGGTTGCCTGAGACAGTTATGCCTGTTGCCGCTATTGTAGAATTAAACGTGGCCGCTCCTGCCTCTGACGCATCAAAGGAGAGGGCTGTTACTTCACTACCACCATCGTTTACTGCAAACAGCATGTCTGCGTCTGAAATTATAGATTGAATTTTGAAACGACTACTGTCTATTTTCAAAGCACCGTATTGTGTTCCACCGTCTTTAAGTCTTATTTCACCTGCATCATCTGCATCAAGAGTTATATTGCCCGCTACATCAACAAGCATATCACCAGAACTTAAAGCCAGAGTAGTCCCATCAAGCGTGAAGTTATCTACCACTACACCTGCGTTGGCTGTAACAACTCCTGCTACTGCTAGTGTAGAAGCCATATCCACAGCACCATCAATGTCCACGACATCAAGGTTAGTTGTGCCGTCTACGTCTATGTCTCCAGAGATGTCTAAGCTTGCAAATACTGAAGTGCCTGTGCTTGTAACTTTACCTGCTACATTAATAGGATGAGAAAAATCAAACTCATCATTAGTTGTGTCCCAAAGGATTGTAGCGTCTGTAGAAGCATCTACAGCATCTTGAATTGTAATACCTGCTCCGTTTGCAGAGCCTGTAGTATCTCCTGCACCATAATTTATAGTGATGTTCTTGTCTTCTACATCAAGTGTTGCAGTGTTTAGAGTTGTTGTAGTGCCGTTTACTGTGAGGTTTCCACCTACAATTACATTAGCAGTAGAAGTAATACCTACAAACTGAGGGCTATCAGTAGTAGCAACGCCTTGGTTCAAAGCCTTAACGCTTGCAATAGCAGTAAGCTCTGAATCCATCAAAGCTCCTGCGGCTGTGACGTTAGCTGTGTCCGTTACGTCTGCACTAGCTTCTATACCGTCTAGCTTAGTGCCATCAGTAGCAACATCACGACCATCAAAAGTGCTGTTGGTGGTTATCGCACCTGTCATTGCTCCACCAGATTTAGGCAGTGCCGCATCAGCAGTAGTACCTTGTGCCGCTGTAGCATAGTCCGATGAATCAAACGCCTTAACTTGAGCAAGGTTAGTTACCTCACTGTCCATTAATGCACCCGCGCTAGTAACATTAGCTGTGTCCGTTACGTCTGCTGAAGCCTCAATAGCATTTAGCTTTGTATGGTCTGCATCTGTAAAGACATTAGAATCTGTAGCGGCTTCTACCGCTGTACGAATCTCTGCATCAGTTTGGTCAGCAGTTGCACTGGCTTCAATACCATCTAGCTTAGTACCATCTGTAGCTACATCACGGCCATCAACTGTGCCGCCAACTACAATATTACTTGCAACAGTCAGTGTAGAGGCCATGTCCACAGCACCGTCTATATCTACAACATCTAGGTTTGTAGTACCATCTACATCTAGGTCGCCATTGAAATCTACGTTGCCTGCAACAGCTAAAGTTGTAGCCATATCTACTGCGCCATCTATATCTACTACATCAAGGTTCGTAGTTCCTGCTACGTCTAAAGCGCCATCAATATCTACTGCGCCTGAGAAGTCGCCTGTAGCCGCATCAAGCTCACCGCTCAATGTAATGTTGGTAGCTCCAGTAACTGCACCATTAAGTGCTACAGCACCATTAATGTCTATAGTAGTTGCGGCTATTTGAATCTCAGTGTCTGCAACAATATCTAGTTGTCCGTCAGCACTAGAGTTAATGTAAATTGCGGCATCGCGGAACTGAACCTTGTCGGTTGTGGTCAACTCTACATCTGTACCGCCAGATGTGTTACTCAATGCTAAAATCTCTGCGAATGTATCAACAGTATCTTGCTGTGCGTCTACATAGGCTTTAATGCTCTGTTGAGTTGCAAGGGCTGTCGCACTGTCGCCTGACATATCATCTTGATCTAAAATGTCTGTGACTGTAACTGATCCTGTGCCAGATAAACCGTCAAACTCTACAATGCCGTCAACATCTACGTTACCTGTTACAGTTATATTTCCACCAACTGTGAGGTTTCCTGTAGCTGTAAGACTATCAATGTAAGCGTCTTTAAAACGTAAAGCATTTGTACCCAAATCTACATCGCTGTCGGTTACTGGATACACAACACCATCTTCAATGCGTACTTGCTCAACGGCGCTACCGCCCACTTCTACAAAGACGCTCCAACGGTTGTTAGAACTATCAACAACTATCTTGTTTAAAAAGTCTTGATCTCCAATGATTTCAATGTTGCCGCCCTCTCCTGAGCCTCCATCGTGTTGGTGTCCTGTAGTGCCAGAAGCCGCATACGAAAACGCAGTAACTAATTGATTGTATTCTGCGTTAAAAAGTGAAGCTGTAATCGTATCGCCATCGGTAAGCGTACTTTGTCTAGTGTAACTTGTTCCTGCCATTTGGGTTATCTCCTACCTGATGGGACGTAATTTATGTAGATGCCGTTAATTGCATAAGGCGGCTTTTGATCTGTGCTGCGTATTCGTAAATTGCAAACACTTCCACTTCCTTGAACAGCTTGACGAAGCATTGGGTCAGTGCTTGCGCCAAATACAGCCGTTCCAAATACTGCATCTCCAAAAAGAGAAGGTGTCGGTATGTTGTCTAAAACATACTCTGGCGGCTGTGGTATTGTTGTATCTTCGTAGTCATATCTAATTTTTAATGTAGGTGACGCTTCGCCTTCTGGAGTTACAGAAATCTTAACATAATGTAAAGTTTTTCTAGTGCCTACATCTCCAAAGTCATAGTGCGGAGTAAGATACTGAGCGTCAATATCTAAAGCCGTGCCGCCTGTTAAAAAACTATTGCCAGTATTATGATTATAAATATAACCTTGGCTGTCTCCGTGATAGAGTTTTTCAACACCTGTAGCTTCAAAGCCAGAAGCAAAGCCAGTAGCTTGTATTCCAAGAGTTTCAGACCATTCAAAGCCGTTAGCTGTTAGTGTACCAATAATTCCTTTAGCAGATGCAGTAGACCCGCCGTCTGTATTATAAAATAATCTGTACTGCGACTTGCTTCTTAGGACTGCGCTTGTAATAGTAAAAGAATTTATGCCGTGAGCAACAGTAGAAATAATAGATTGTATTTGACGACTAACTGATCCTAATTCAACGTCACCAATTCTTGATGTACCCGCAACAGAACGTATACCGTCTGGGCTAAGGAACACTAAGTCACCACCAATTTCTTGAATGCTATGTGAACTCAAGCAACCTACGTTCTGTGTAACAGGTACAATAGCAATGTTACTAGAATCATTAATGTTTATAAGCTTGTGTAAACTATTACGGCAGAAAATAATTAAGTCGCCACGAAAGCTTTTAAGTCCTATAACTTGATCAGACAGCTTAATGCTTCCCGATCCTGAACCTGAAAAGTTTTCAGGCTCAAAGTTGTGGCTATAATATATAGTATCTTTAGCCGCGTCTGCTCCCGCAACTACTAAGTGATGATCGTGCACTGCACATACTGTTGGGGCTGTTGTGCCGCTTACTGTTATTTCTTCTGCAAAGAATGTGCGAGTAGTTAAAGCTCCAGAGCCTTCCATGTGAAAGTAAAAAGGCTTGTTGACACCATCACAAATAATAATTTGACCATAGTCTGTGTTGCCTTCGTAGACTGCAAAACTTGACTGTCCTTGACTTGTCCGTGCGGCTAAACCTCTCCCAATAAATGTTGAGTAGTTGTCCCCACTTGAGTGTACAGATGCTCTATTGATTTGTAGCCAAGCATTTTCACCGTCAGGGCTAAAGAAAATACCATCGCCCGAACAAGCTATAAGGCCATCAGCATATACTGCAAGCCCTAGTATTTCATTAGAGCCATTAGGACGAGTATCACCAAAGGCTGTATAGCCGTTTATGCGGCGATAGCCTCCGTCTGGATCAACTTCAAAGTTTACAAGCTTTGTAGCTAATCCCGGCTGTCCAAGCATTTCAAGTTGGTTTAGGTTAGTATTTAACCCACCTTTACATGAAACACCATAGGGTTGCGAAGCGGCCATATTATACGAATCTCATTCGGTCATCTTTGATATAAGTGGGCGTAGGCTCTAAAAGGTTAGAACGCATACTGCGTAATCCTTTCTTAAAATCTTCTAATGCAAACGCCGCCGCTTGTGGGTTATCTTTAAACTGCCAGATATAGTATCGGGCTTTAGCTAGTAATACAGATGTATACATTTCAGGGAACACTACAGTGTCTCCGTGAGCTACAAGGTTTGTGGGTAGGCTCCAAGCATAGAACCATACGCGATATGTTTTATCTGGGATAGGGCTTAGTCCAAACTTTCGTGAGTCTGGGCTTCGGATGACGTTGCTAGGCTCACCGTATTGTTGTGTGTCAGCATCGTCTAAATTTTCTGAAATTCTTCGGTAGTCCTTCCACGCCTCTGTAGTCATGAAGCGAAGGTTGCGCGAAACATAAGGAGCAGTTTCTCCGTCTACACCTACAGTAGTAATATAAAAATTATCCCAATCTATTGATCCGTAGTCCGTAGTAATACTAGAACTAGCGGGTTTTAATTCGTAAAAACGTGTACCTGCGGTTGTCTCGACATATACGTTTCCATACATCGGGTCTACGTCACCGCTTTCAGCAACAGCTAAGTACGGCCACTGCGGTTCTTCGTTAATGATATCAAAGTATGCACGATTAAGTGAGTCTTTAACATGTTGCTGTACACCAACCGCACTTGTAAATGTTGCGCTTGTTAACGTAACTTCATTAAGTTCTCGTAACAGTTCGTTAGTTAAATCAAGATAAGTTGATGACATATGTTATTGCGCCTTTGATTCTGTTTTAGTGTCTGGTTTATTAAAAATTCTGTCCCAGTTGTCTTCATACTTCTTTTTGTTTTCGGGCTTATACCAACTTCCTGTATCGCCTAATATCTTTCCTCTCTTTTTGCCTCTCATCATTATAGGCTTTTCATTACTTCCAATAATTGCCATGTTGCCTCTCAAAGATCAGAGGGGCTTTGACACCCCTCGTCTCTAATTGCTTACTTAGTCAATACCGTAGAACGCAGATACTAATGCGTCTGGGCGTAGAACCTTAGCACCATATACGTGCAGTCCACGACAGATGTCACCAAAGCTGTCTGGGTCGCGTAGGACTTCAGTGCTTGTGATGGTCTGTGCAGTTGCAGTAGAGCTAATGTGTCCACATACTACTTGACCTGCCGCGTTAGTTGTAGCGGCAATGTTGTTAGACTTGTACATGTCAAATCCACGTAGCTTGCCAGAAGATACCAATCCGTTGCGGATAGAACCTTGTCCGGCGTTGAAATCAACAGACATCAACTTAGAGCTAGACTGAGATAGTTGCTCGTAAAAACTAGGTGGAGCCAAGAACCAACGACCTTCTTCTGGGATGTTCTGCTCGTCAAGAAGACGCGCCATGTGAGCCATCACATCTAAAGGATCATGTTCGGTAGAGCCAGAACCAATGTCCAAGTTACCAGTGCCGTCAAAAGTTCCTGCGGCTAGGTCAGTAGCACTGTCGCTACCAAGGATGTGGTTAGGGCTTGAAGCTGAAACGCCTGCAATAATCTTAGCAATTACGCCTGCATCAAATGCGTCACGCAATGCGTAAGCGGCAGATGAAGATGCAACCTCTTTGAAGTTTACGTGAGACATAGCAGTTTCAATATCATCAACTTTGAATTTAAATGCGTTAGCCACATCTACAATCAAAGTAGTTTCAACGTCAGTTAGCTTAGTCTGAGTTACGTCAGCGCCACGCTCATACTGATAAACAGTGATTTCTGGCTCTTTGATGATCTTTACAGAATCACCGAAACCTGAGATTTCGCCTGCATAGTCAGTGTTGGTAATTGCTTCAGCTACCGATGCTTTCCGGAAGAAGTTAAGAACCTTCTTAGAAAAGATTGAGGGCATGAAGAAGCTGTTAGTTTGACCGGAAATTGAGTTAGCAAAGTTACCGTTGGTATCTGTGCTTTGCTCAAATAGTTGGTCTGATTGGTTATAAGCCATGTTATGTTACTCCTAAAAAAGACAATTTAATTTAATCTACTATTCTGCCTTCCATTATGGCTTGATCAATCTCACTTTCATATTTGTCGAATTGAGCCATAGACAGTTTAGCAATTTCCCGTTGTGACCAAATCTTTGGTTCTTTAGCATCTATTTGTGTTGTCCGTGTGGACACCATATCTGCCGCTGAAGATTTGGGGGCTTGTGATTTTTTTGTCTTTTGCTCTTTTACAATCTTGATACCATTTTCCATTTTATAAAGATCAATAGCTTTAACTGCTAATGAAACATTATTTGGGTTTTCATAAATCCAACCTTGAATTGCTTCAGGTTGTTCTTTAGCCCAATCATGAAACTTTTCGTCTCCGCGTATATCCTCAAAATCAGGATGGCGCGAACGTAGTGTAGCTTCAGCTTCTTTACGTTGGATGGCGGCTTCTCGTTCTTCGATAACAGACATCTTAGTTTTTAAAGCTTCTAGTTGTTGTTCACTTTGTAAGTGTGCAACAGTTTCTACAGTTTCATATAGATCAGGATATTGCTCTCTAAAGTTTTCAAGGTCTTCAGTTGACTTAGGCGGGGCATACGCAGGTTGCGTCTCTTGTGCCATCGCGGTAAGTTCTAATTCCTTTTGCTTAAAAGAAGCTATCTTCTGATCATAGTGTTTCTTTAGGTCATCGTATCGCTTTTTATAATTTGTTCTTCCTTTGGTTTCTTTCTCTTCTGGTTCAGGGGCCGCTTCTTCGCGGGTAGCCTGTGAGGGTTCTTCAAAGAAAAGCGTATCTGCTTTACCTCTACTTGGTTCATCTGGCGTGTGCCAAGACTTCTTAGAGTTATACGGATTCGCAGTTGGTTCTTCAAGTTGTTCAGTTGCATTGGACATAATAATCACACTCCTTTTGGGGCTTGTCAGTCTTTCAAGGTGGCTGTGCTGTTCGCGTTTACAGTACAGGGTCTTGATACTTCAAGGTGGCCTCTAGGTAAAAAAAAATAATAAGGGGTCTAGTTAAAGAGTGGCCTTATCGGGGTCTAACACTTGGCATCTGATTAGAAGCAATCATCATATTGTTGATTTCTTCGTCTTCTTGACGCTCATCCATAGGGATGTCATCGACCATGCCGCCAAATGCTTTCTTCATTAAACCACCGTCATAGGCTTTCTCAGCTTCGTCCATCATAGTTTGTAGCTGATCCGCACCTAATTGATCGGTGGCTTTTTTGGTGAAAACAAATTCACCGTCCGATAACCTTGCAGGTATCGAATCTGATGTGCCGTCTCCGGGGCCTTCTACAGCTCCTTCGCCAGCAAATTCTCCTGCAACATCCATAACCTTATCAAAGATGCTGCTTAGGCGTTCATCACCTTCTAGAATGCCCATTAAATATTCTTGGTCTTCCATGTCTAAAGATTGCTCTAAGACATATTCAGTGTAGTCTTCTTCCATTTCATCGTCTGGAAGCTGTGAAGCTTCTACAGCTGCTTTTTCGTCTTCTGGGATGTTGTCGTATGTATCTACTGGCATCTCGTCTTCTAAGCCCATTTCAGGGGCTACAAGCATAGAGCCTTCGTTGTACTGTAACATACCACCAGACATTTTTCCTTTGCGCACTTCTGTGCTAAATTCTTTTCCTTCAAACGTAAAAGTTTCTTTTCCTTCGTTATGCGCTTTACTAAAAGCTTTATCAAAAGAAGATTTTTCTTTAGCCGTTAATTTATTATACGCCCAGTCCCCACCGCCTATAACAAGGGCAGCCTTGCCAGCACCTTTAATTTGTTCTGTTGTTTTAAAAGCTTGTGTTCGGTCTTTTCCTACAACAACTCCACGATCTTCTGCTGTCCTTCCGGGAGATTTTTCATCTACACCTGAAAGCTTGTCTAATTTTTTATTAGCCGCGCTTTTAGTTTTATTAGCTGCATTAATTGTAGCTTTAACAATAGACCCTAGTCTAAACTCTTCACGTTCTGGAGAGCTTAGCATAGAGCCGCCTTTAGAAAGACCATATCTTTCGGCAGCCTTTTTCATTTTACGATCCATTTCTTGTTCAGCTTGTTGTTCTTTTAGTTTTTTTTCTAATTCAAGAGAAATGTCGCCAGACTCCATTGCATTATTATAATCAGCAGCGCGTTTTGCGGTTTCAGCTTCTAGTTTTGAAATGCGTTTTTTTTCTTCTATCTGCATTCTATATCGTTTGTCGTCTATGTTTTCTGACATTTTAATCCCCAGTTCTTTGTTTAGCTTCTCGTATTTGATCTTTTAGTTGTAGTAAGTTACCCAGAGAACTCACTTTCCCCTGCTTGCGGAACATTTCCAGTTCCGATGTTGCCACCGCCAGTGCCTGTAGCTCCAAGGTCTTGAGGTTGCTCAGATGCTCCTTGAACGCCTCCCATAGCTCCGGGTTGGTCACTAGGGGGGACAGCCTCGCTGCCATTTCCTTGTCCAGCATTTTGCGCTCCTATAATTTGTGCCATGATTGCGGCTTCTTCAGGGTCATTAAGAATCTCATCAGGGTCAAGATCAAGGCTATAAGCCAACTCACTAACAATTTTAGAGATTTTAACAAACGGTGCAATCGCAGGGTTTTGTGCAGTTTGAAGAAACATAGTTAGTCGTTGACTTCGAACTTCTTTTTGCATTAGGCTGTTTGTGCCCATAGCTTGAACTTCTAAATCGCCCTCGATGTCTAACTCACCTTCAAAGAACTGCATGTTCCATTGATAATAAGACTTACCAAGCGGCTTCAGTAAAAAATCGTCTATGTTTTTAACAACTGTTTTAATGTTTAAAGACGCAGCACCCAACAACATAGACATTCCTGATGCAGTGCGTGTCATGCTCTGTACGCCTGTTTGTCCGTGTGAATAACTTGGAATACCTGTCTGCTCATCGGCAAGCTGACGAAACTTGTCAAACATCATCATGTTTTCTTGTGATGTGTTAGGAAACTTTAAGCCATGAATAGCTTGACCTTGCATTCCTGCTTGCCTTCTAAATACCTTGCCGGGGTATATTTCCATTGATTGTCCACCAACTAAAGCAGACTCGTCTACGTCAAACACTAATGAGCCTGACAACGCTAGGTTATCAATTGCCATACGTGCATGCCCATTCATTATTTGTTGTGAGTCGTCCATATTCTCAGCAACGCCAATACCGAAGAAAGAATAAGGATTACGCTCGTAAGGAAAGGCATTGTAGGGGAGTCGGTACGGAGTAAATGGATTAACAACCCCACGTAACAACTTACCATTACTAATCCAAGCATTAACTTGTACTTCATCTAAATCGTCTACCTCATTTGGAAGATCCATTCCAGCTTCTTTAGCATATTGTGCATCCATAACACCCCAGTATTCTAAAACTTCAAATAAGCCGTCTCCATACTCTTCGGTAGTTTGATCGTCTTTTAATTCAGTTTCGTAATCTTTTTCAATATAATTTGAACCCATCTGCAAACATTCACGGATTTGATCCTTATTAAAATGAGGAAGTTTTGCTAATCCTCTAAGCTGAGAACGGTTCATTTTGTGACGGTGAAATGTGTATTCGCAGTCTTCCATTGTAGTTGCATTAGGGTCTGGAAAAAAATCCCAAATGCTTACAAACTCAATACGCGGAACACGAACAAACAAAGGGTTGTAACTTCTTTCGCCTGTAGCTTCGTCTTTTTCCCAACGACTAAGAGTTTTATTGTAGTTGAATGGGCCTTTAACGACTCCAGTTCCAAACAGCGCAGACTCGAACAAAGCATTACGAAGCTCTGAAGAACCATTAGACTCTTCTATCTGATCGTGTATTAGTTTTTCCATTAGCCGTGCTGCACTTTTTGCAGGTGCAATTTCTAACGTTTGTGGGTTAGGACTAGGGCCGTCAACAAAAGATAAGTCTGCTTCTTCTATTGCATTTTCAAAAGCTGATTCGCCAGATGAAAAAGTTGCGCCGGGTTTTAATACTTTTCCATCGCCTTCGTAACCGACATCAAAAGGATTACTTTCTTCTTCGGTGGTTTCTACAGGTGCAGAAGTTTCAATTCCCGGAGCAGTGTCTAAATGCTTATAGCTTGAAACACCTTCAGGAATTTTAGTTTCTTTAACACCGATTGGAAACTGGCCAGTGCCAAATATAACATCGACCAACTGACCAAATGCTGCAATAACTTTTGTTTTAGTTACTTTAATAAATACTTTAGATTTTTCTGATTCTCTAAACTTAACGTGTTTTGGATATAGACCACGGAAGTTGTGGTATGCTTGTAGCCAACGAGCTTCATCATGCTCTCTAGCTCTTTCAGCTTGCTCAAAACGATCTTCAACTAAACCAACAAAACGAAGACGAACATCTTCTTCTAGCGTTAAATCGAGACCGCTCTCCCCTTCAACAGGAGTGAAGTAAAGCTCGTTTGCGTTTCCAAATAAACCGTTTTCTTCGTTCATATATCTTAATATCCAAAAGTGGAATCAACAGGAGTAAATGTGCTTTCCCGATGAAACTGTCTCATCTGACTCAGCGTATCGTTTATACGAGGTCTAGACATAATCAGATAACGTAGTGCATCGTATGCATGATCGGGTGCATGTGTGTCTACGTCTTCTGGGTTCTTTTTATCCAGAGGAATACTTTGAAGTTCGCGTATCAGGTTCGGGCATGTATTAAATATCTGTATTCGTGGCCTACCGCTTTGCATTACTTTTAAGTATTCATGGATTTGTATTTTGCCCTGTATTCGGTTCTTATCAGCTCTTCTTAGCTTATGACCAGCTCTTATGAGGGTCTCTCCGATTGTTGGGCCTGTAGTTCCGGTGCGACTCCAGCAAGCTGTATCAAGCACTCCGGGAACTGAAAAGGGGTCTGCTAGTTCCATGTTTGTAATTAAATCTGCTAGGTCAGTACCCAATAAACCTTTTTTATACAGCTCACGATATATAATCAGTGTGCCGTCACTCGGATCTACTGCACCCCAAATACAAGCAGACTCAGACGCATACCCGTAGTCAATCCCTTTTATACGTTCCCAGTGTACCGGAATCTCAAAAGGTGTAATTACATGTAGCTGCGGAACAAACTCAGTAAAGGCTGCGCCCTCTGAAACATCCCAATTGCCGTCTAATAGCTGTTGTCGCTGTGTAGGCGGCAAAGCCTTTAGCATCTGTTCGTAACGTCCGTCTGTGGCTAGGAAGGGGTTGTCTTGCAACCTAGCAGGTATAAACTTTCGTGTTAGTCCATCTGCACCTATAAAAGATTCGTAGGACGGTGCGGGGTCTATGTATCGTTTTTTTACCCATGTTGCTCCAGCACCACCGGGGTTAGCTGTACAACGCATATAGACTTGTATCTCTGGGTCTGTAGTACGCAGTCTTGAAGCCAAGTAGTTCCAAGCAAACTCTGTCGGAAGGTGAGTAATCTCATCAAACCCTATCCAGCTATATGCTTGGCCCTGATAGCGATAAACATCTGCATCTCGTTCCAAGAATCCAAACTCAATCTTTGCTCCGCTTGGAAAGTTCCAAAGTTTTTCTACTTCTTTGTACTTACAGCCCGGAAAGGCTTTTGGGTACAGCTCACGACTCTTATCAATCAGTTCGCGCAGTTCAGGCATAGAGCGCCTAATAATCAAACCTCTATGTGCAGCTCTGTGTGCAAAACGCAATGGGTCTACAAGCATAGCGTAGGACTTACCACCCCCTGCTGCTCCGCCATACAGGACATCTGTTTCTCCTGCGGCAAGAAAGTCTTCCTGTGGGCCTTCGTTGGCCTTGAAGATAACGTCCTCTTGAGCTTCAGTTGCTAAAGGCTTTGGAAGATCTTGTAAGTCTTCTTCGCTTATAATTTTACTTGCTTTATCGTTAGCAAGCTGTATTAAAGTCTTTTTAGTTTTACTTATTGACTTCTTATAGTTATCGACTTTAGCTTGGGCTGCCTTTAATTTCTTTTGTTTTTCTTTGACTGCTTTCTTTGCAGCCATCTTTGCCTTAGTCTCAGAATGGTAATTATAACCACGGCTTTTAGATCCTTTAGCTCTGCCTGACTTCTTACGCGGTGTCCCGTCAACTTTGAGTATAAACTCTCCGTTGTCGTCTTTTGCGTAGTTATCGGGATTTAGTTCCCAATCATTCATGTGCGCTTATCTACTATTTTCTTTAGACCCATGTGCGAAAGCTTGCGTCCTGTTTCAAACTCTAACCACAAGCTGCCTTCTCGTAAACTTAATGTTTTATCTTTGATCATGGGTATGACCTTATCTAAAGCTTTTAGTTCATCGTCTATAGGCGTAAGAAGCTCTGTGTTCTTCTCGTCTAATGCATAGCCAAACGGTATAGTGCTACTAGACCTCCGTATAGTCTGCATCTATAACTACCTCTTTTTTCGCCGGTATGACGAATAAACCACCACTTGTGTTTACTGTCACATCTAGCCTATCAGTCTTACCTAAGCCTACACGGTCTAGAATGGTCTGTGCGGCCTGTATACGCATGTTAGCTTGTGGGATAGGAACTTCACTGTCCATGATGTGTACGAGCTTTAGAGCAGCTTTAGGGGCGCTTTGAGCTAGTATATTTGTAGCAAGATCAAGTATCTCTGTTTTTAAGCTCTTAACAACACTATTAATGCTTGTAGGCGCATAGCCTGCCATTTCTCCTGCTAGTCTTGTGTCGCCATTACAGGCTACAAGGCTATCAAGAAATGATTGTTGCTTAGTTGTGAGTTCTTTATTGTTTGACATGTATTACATTATACAGGTAAAATGGGGTTTTGTCAAGTGTTTTATAACTTATTTGCATAAGAATCTCATTTATGATGCATATATACGCATAAAGGGGGTGCATATATCACTTATGGTATATTAATACAGGTGCACATAACTAAAAAGTATATGAAAGTACTTGACAAAATTGAATTTCAGGTGTATAATGGATATTAAGCCCTCCGGGGTTATATAGACATATTAGCCATACATTCCTTATCCATCTCCCCCCGCCTTTTAGGTTTAGATTTGTGTGTATATGCGCACTCTAACACCGCACATATGCATAAATATAAACCGATGTATACATTTATATGTACATATTTCTGTACTTTGTGTACATTTATATGCACATACCTCCCACCTTTAAAGTCTTTAAAGCTGCCGCCCTAACTGGTTGACACTCCAAAGTCTTCCAAAATGTATAAGATTGTGTATATATAGGGGGAGGGGGGGTATGGTCACCTGCCCGCCCTTCAAAGACTCCAGAGTCTCCAAGCCATACACTAAAAAGACTTCAAAGTCTACAAAATTTTTAAAAATAAAAAAAATAAAAAGCTTGCACTCTGGTTTACTATACTGTAAGGCCTTTGGAGTCTTTAAAGACTAATAGATTTTAACTATAAAGACTCAATAGAATCAACCATTTAGCTATAACTCTACAGCCTATATTTAGACTATCCCTAGATAGTCATATACTCCGTTTTAAGGCCCGCAAAATTCTACCCTATCCCCACTATCTAAAAAGCTTTAAAACCCCTTAGACCTCAATTAAACAATCCAGTCACAACTATTTTTATATATTCTATTGACATGGATATTTTATTCGTGTTACTCGCGCACGCGTTCCTTTTATACAGGTAAAAATTTTATAGCGTGACCGAAATTCAATATCCGGTCATTCTTAGCCGGGTTTATTTTTAAATAATAATAGACTTATGCAAATTGACCTCTTAAGATGGGTACCAGTAACAAACAAAACCAATTATTTATAACTGATTATAAGGAACACAAAAAAATGACTACTTTACTTTTAAACGATAAGACTATCCCAACATTGGCCCGCGGATTTGTGCAGGGCGTTAACAATAAAGTGAAAATGCAAGATGCAATCACCGAGTCTATGCAAGCTTGGATAGCTAACAAGGATATAAAGGCCCGCGATGCGTTGCAGGATTTATGGGCTGCGCTGGAACATAATAAAAAAGCGCTGGCAGTTTTAAGATCGCAATACAATACAATTTCAAAGCGCGTCAAAAAAGCGAGCGGTGATGAAAATCCAATAGCGCTTACAGTAACCGATGGCGTTTTAACTGAAGTAGTGCCGCGCAATAAAGCTGGGGGCGGTTCCGGTGAATCTGACAGTGCGATGACTAGCACTGCCGCGCCTTCAAAATCCGAAATAGAGCTGGCCGCGCATTTGGATATATTGCGCGAAATGCTTAAAAATTCAAAGGATGCGGCAGCAATTAGCGCCCTAAAATTCGCAATAGCTAAGCTGGCCGCGAGTGTTTAAAGGTATATATTCAAGTCCATCGCGGATCGGTGGACTTTATAGATATACTTTTTTATAACTGATTATAAGGAATCAGAACCATGAAAAAACGAGACTCATTGTCTACGCGTAGAAAAAAGCGCGAGCGTATGCGCGATATTACAAGTGCGATTGTTATTATACTGGCCGCCATTCCATTGGGTGCGGTGGCGTATATTGTGGGCGCGGTGGTGATCGCTGGCCCGTTATAATTAATTATAAGGAATCCAAAAGCTTATAATTAATTATAAGCATAACCAAAAAGAGAGTGTTTATCATGAAACTATTATCTACCAGTGCAAGTAATACAAAAATTGCTAAGACCCAGAAAAAAGAGAAGGTGCAAACGCGGGTCGCGTCCCTCTCATTATATCCAAACCACACTATATGTGCGGGCAGTAAGGCAGCAGGCTGCATGGAAGGCTGCTTAAAATCAGCAGGCATGGGCGTGTTTAGCAATGTTGAAGCAGGGCGAAAAGCCAAGACAGATTTTTATCTGAACGATCAGGAAGGATTTCTTGCCCAGCTGCGGGTAGAGCTGGCTAACTTTTCCAAACTCTGCAAGCGTACAGGGTCTGTGGGCGTAGTCAGGCTGAATACAATCAGCGACATTCCATGGGAAAAGCACCAGATACCGCAGGAGTTTCCAGAGCTGAGTTTCTATGACTACACCAAGGTAGTTAAAAGACTAGGCAGAACGCCAACTAATTACAAGTTGATGTTCAGCTATAGCGGCAAGCCATCCTATCGTAAGCAGGTGGAGCAAATGCCGGACGGTTACCCGATGGCGGTAGTGTTCCACAAAAGATTACCGGCTCGGTTTATGGGTCGTCCGGTTATTGACGGGGACAATAGTGATCTGGACAATCTCAGGTCGGGCCATGTGGTGGTGGGCTTACTGGCAAAAGGTAAGGCCAAAAAAGATACAAGCGGATTTGTGGTAGACCCTGACATGATCGCGGTGGGCGGCTAATTATAACTGGAGAATAGATATGATCGCGGATGATTTTTTTGACTGGCTCTATGTGGCTGAGTGTGATGGTCGAGCTGATGGTGAGACTGTAGTGCAGGAGTTTGGTGCTGAGTATAAAGTTGTCAACAGCCCAGACGATTACTACGCGACTGTTGTTGTGGAGTTTCAAGATGGGTCGCGTGTGGAAACTAATTACAAGGGTGAGTTTGATCGGGCCTGAGTTCTTATAATTAATTATAACGGAGAATGAAAATGTTTATATCAAAACAAGGTTGGACACTGTTCAACAAAGCAAACGAGAAAGTAGTAATGGATGAGCTGATCAGGGATCGCGATGGCGAAGCATGGGTAATCTCTGGAGGCGCAATACCCCTACATGGTGCAAGTACTGGTCGAGTGTGGGCACGTTCTATGGATGAGGACAGAATGTATTGGAGAGAGTTCTTTCCCTCAGTGTTTAACTTGCAATGGAGAAAGGATAGATGAGACTGACAAAGTTTGAATTGAAGCGGCTGCAATCTGAGAAGATTCGAACATCGGGAGGGTATAAGTTCCCTGAAGATGGCCGCACTAAATACTGCACACACCCTGAGCAGACTGACTGGACACAGCCCTGTCCTATATGTAAACGGAGAATAAGAGTATGAAGTTATCAGAAGTGACAGTGAGAGACATAAAGCAGTTCAGTGATTTGTTTGAATGGGTTTGCTCTATGCCAATAGACGGTAAGGATCGCAGGATTCTAATGGACTTGATAGATGTGAGCTGTGAGCTAAACACTAAGCTACTGCGAGAGAAAGGATTAATGAAGTGACTAAATGCAGCTGCGGTGCAAGAGCAGATGTAAATGAGGGGGGCGTATATGTTTGTGCGCCCTGTTGGATAAGAATATATAGTACTAACTTTAAATTTATTTGGAGAATAACATGATTGTATTTAACTACCCTAGCAAGAAAGAATTAAAAGCTAATATCGGCAAGCCGCTCAAGTACATAGAGACTAGCTTGTTTGGCGCTGAGTATGTAAGCAGTGGCTATATGGTTGGAGCTAATCGGCCACACATTACAGGGCAAGGGCGCGAGTTCTTTGCTGAAGTAACTATGAAAGATAATCTAATTGTAGGAGTTAAGTAATATGAAAACTTTAATTGAAGCAGTAGAAGCGTGGATTGATGGTCGCATTAAAGCTAAAGTAAATGAGCTTGAAGGCTTACAGATACGAGATGCCAATAGAGTTGCTGAACTAGAACGGAAAATAATGGCTCTAGAAAATGCTACAGGTGTTGAAGATATGATAACCCTGACTGAGCGTCTAGATATTATTGAGTCTACAGCTGAAGATGCGCTGGCTAATGCTGAAGAAGCTCATAGCATAGCTGAGAATCTAGATTGTCGGGTTGATGATCACGAGTCTCGTATTGATCAGATAGAAGCAGAGGATTCAGATGATGTGGATACTGATGCGATTGAGCGATCAGTGCGTGACAGTGTAGAAGATTTTATTGTTGATGCAGTCCGAACTGAGATAGATGCGATAGACTTTAGAGTAATTGTGGAGAGATAACATGGTGGAACTATTCGGAGCAGCGCTAATTGTTGTATCGTTTTTAGTAGCTTGGGAATCAGAGAAAATGGTTCAAGAAAAAAGGAGCGTAAATAATGTGGGCAATTGATTGGGATGAGATGGGTTGTACGCAGTACGCTGCAACCCTTGAAGATGCACATAAAATTGGTCAGCGTGGTGGGCCTTTCTATATTATAACGTACTTGGGAGAAAGCAAATGAAAATTAGTGAACACGCTGTGCTGTTAGAGCTGGTCGAAATGGCACTAGAGGAAACACTTGAGGACTTGAACGGTGCAGAGGTGAGCGAAACAGGGGCGAGGCTGTTGAACAAACACTATCGCGAACTAACACTTGCACACTCAGCTCTGGTAGAGAAAAATGCGGAATAGAATAAAACTAAAAGGCGGTGATGAGCAGGATGTTCTGACCCGCTGGAGAAAATTCATAAGTCTTAAAAGCCAAGAAGCTAAAAAGATTAAGCGCGGCTACAACAAACGCTTCCGAAAGGAAGGAAACCAACATCTCAAATCAGAGGTTCAAGAAGATGATAGATAAGTTAGTAATGCAGATGGACGTTGAGAAACCTATAAAGGTTTACAAAGTTATGATGTCAAAAGTGAATGGTTACTTCATAGATGTGGCGGCTGGTTCACCCGAAGAAGCCCTACAATATGCAGAGATCAACAAAAACTCTGGCGTTTATAAGCCATATGGCGATCAGGTGGTGGATATTTCACCAGTTGAGGTCGTTGAAGAGGATAACAATAAGGATTTGTTATAATTAATTATAAGGAATACACACTATATAGTCTTGATAGAGTGCATAAGTTCTTTTGTATCTTATAAGTTATACTATAAATAAAATAATAGTTGACTTGTAAACCTTAAAAGTATTATAATCTCTTTTCAAATGATGTCAACCGAAGACTAAAACTTTTTTTTGGAGAATGAAATGAACAACATTACACCTATGTTTGCAAACAACACAGCGTTAACTACAATCCGCAATGGGGGTTATGGCTCAGCAGATTTTGATATAGCTACAGCACCTTTAATTTATTTAGATGCTTATGAAAGCTCCAAGTCTATTATCTATCGTACAGATACAGCTCAAGAGCTGGGAGTACACGGACATGGTTACAAACCTGTTGCACCTAAGCACATGATAGATGTTACTCGTAATATTATTGAGCGTTCTGATCTGTCAATTAACGGGATACAAGAAACTATCCGTACATCTCATGATGGTTCAAGAACTTTTGTGCAGTACAAACTTCCTGAGCATACGTATAGGACTGCTGATGGAGATACAGCTGCTCTGAGTCTGTTGTCCATATCATCCTTCGATGGTACTTGGCCGTTCATGATCAGTGCAGCAGCTATTCAGCAGGCGTGTACAAATCTACAAGTCTTTGTTAGCGGTGAGGTTGCTGTGTTTAAAGCAAAGCACACAAGGTCTTTGGACATTGAGCAGGGTGGTCGAGTTATCACTAAGTCTTTACAACTTTTCCACAAAGAGCGTGACCTGTGGCAGCAGTGGCAGCAGACAAGGACTGATGATGAGAGCGCCTTTATATTCTTTTGTAAGTCTCTCAAATGCACATCAGCTGAGAAGCTCATAGGGTTAGGGTACGTTGATCCTCAAGTTATCCTTGGAGATCTTCCCAGACGCAACGCCAGTCTTGAATATGTTTGGAACAAATATAAAACAGTTTATTCTCAGCGACTAGGTAATAATTACTGGGCTGTGTATAATGCTTTGACTGACTGGTCAACTCATGCGACAGCCTCCCGACTTAGTAATGAGGTGAACATTGCAGCAGTTCAGAATCAACGACAGCAGATAGTTCGTGAGGCTGTTAAATCTAACCAATTCATGAGGGCAGCATAGGATGACAATCAATTTTGGAAAGTATAACTTCAGTGTAAATGTACGAAACGGTGTGGGTTTAGACTTAGAGTTTACTGATACTCGTGCAGTGTGGGTGTGTGGCGATGACATAGATGGTTTTGAAGCCGCACAGTTTGAAGGCATAGTATTGTGTGTGCCTTTCTTTGTTCTTACATTCGGACAAGTATATATGGAGGGATGACATGGGCGAACAAACTCATGGCGGTAAAGGTGATCGAGCTAGAAGAGTAGATCACAATAAGTTCAGTAAAAATTTTGATGAAATATTTAAACAAACATTTAAAGAGGAGATGAAAAATGTTAAGCAATCTACTGAAGTCAAGGAGAGTAAAAAGACTACTTGATTTTTCAAGGATACCTAGCAGGTTTATAAAGTGGAGTAATGTTGCGGTGATATTCGCAGTGCTATTCACATTGTTGTTTATGTTTTTGGAGTTAGCATAATGTTTGAACAAACAATATCTGGCAGTCCTAGTCTTGAAGCTATGGCTACAGCTAAAGCAGCTTTGGATGTGGTGGACGGGAAGGTTCCTTTAAGTACAGCCTGCTCTATGTACAATGTCAGGGAGCAAACTGTAATACAATACATTATTGACAAGACTGAATATGAGGCTATGATGGAGTTAATGGCTGTTAAATCAGACACCGTTAAAACAAAAGTTAAAGGAGGAGAGATATGGAGCAAGAAATAAATGAAGAAAACCGTGGCATAGAGATTTCAATACAGCGGATAATCTCTTGGCACTTAGCTCGTAACCTTATACATGGGTCGGATGATAAACAACAAGTGTTAAAACTTATGCAGGAAGTTGGGGAGTTATCAGACAGCATCTGCAAAAATACGACACCTGTTGATGACATCGGAGACATCATAGTTATATTAATTAACATAGCTGTACGAAACAACCTGCCTTTGAAGCACTGTATTGATCATGCTTATGAAGATATTAAAGATCGTACAGGAATAATGAAGGACGGAATCTTTATCAAGGCTTCAGATATTGACGGCAACAAATAAACGTGGTATATTCCACAAACATTTTACAACCACAAAGAGGAAAGCAACATGGCAATACTACAAGGCGCAGCATATTGGGCTTCAGTCACTACACCTAACACAACTTATGAGCCAGTGTATTCGGTTAATCTAGTTGTAGATGAGGCGACTGCTGAAGATTTTCAATCACGAGGCTTCACTATTAAACAGATGGATGAAGGCCCAGCAGTTGTAATCAAGCGTAAAGTTAACGGCCCGAACGGCATGGTACGTCCAGCACCCCGCTTGGTAGATGCGTACAAGAACCCGCTAGATGCTCGTGTAGGTAACGGCTCAAGCGTTAAGGTTCAGTACAAGGAGTGGGAATCAGAATGGAAAGGCAAGATATTTAAGGGCTTAGACTTCCAAGCTATGCAGGTTATTGACTTAGTAGAAGTTGGTTCACCTGATGGTTCAGAGTTTGATTCACTAGATGGCGGAATGGAGGATGAACTGTAATGGCACTAGTAACAATCGACAACGTAAACTATGAATCAGACCTACTCTCAGATGAGGGTAGGGTAATTCTTACACACTTGGTAGAAGCAAACGCCAAGTTGCAAGAAGCTTCAATGACCGCAGGCTTAATGCAAGCAGCCACTGTAGCACTAATTAATGATCTTAAAGAAAACCACCTTACGGAAGAGGCTATCGCAACAGAGGAAGTTGCACAAACTGAGGAGTAAGGCAAATGCCTTTCGTTAAAATGCACCAGCCGTGCTTTGAGTGCGGCTCTAGCGATGCAGCAGGTATCAATGATGATGGGTCTGCATTCTGCTTTAGTTGTAATAAGTATTTTAAAAACTACAGTACATCGGAAGTACACCAACCGGACATTGAACCGGACACGATAACGGACTTTGAAGTTTATCAAAGGAACAGTAAGATGGAACAGAGTTCACACCAGCAGCGGACATCTGATGCTAGATTTGTAGAGCTGGCTGATCGCAAGATTAGTTTAGCTACAGCAAAAAAGTATGGGGTGAGAGCTACAGTTACTAATTCAGGCCAGATTGATAAGCATGTTTACCCTTATTATAATGGACACGAACTAGCAGCTTCAAAGATTCGCAAGCCAGATAAGTCTTTTGCTTGGGAAGGAAGCTCTAAAGAAGTTGGGTTGTTTGGTGAGAACCTGTTTAAAGCAGGCGGTAAGTTTATAACATTAGTGGAAGGCGAGTGCGATGCTATGGCTGCTTACGAACTTATGGGTTCTAAGTGGCCAGCAGTATCAATAAAGTCAGGGGCACAGGGAGGTGTCCGTGATGTTAAAGCTAGTCTTGAATATCTTGAGTCGTTCGACTCTGTTGTCATTAACTTCGACAACGATAAGCCCGGCAAGGAAGCGGCTAAACAAATTGCAAAACTATTAACTCCCGGCAAAGCTAAGATCATGACACTGCCTGTGGACTACAAGGATGCAAACGATATGTTGCGTCAGGGTAGACATTCTGCATATGTTAGTGCTTTCTGGGAAGCAAAACTCTACACACCTTCTGGTGTTTTAAATCTATCTGATCAGCTGGGAGCTTATCAAAAGCTACGCACTGAAAAGAAAACAGCTATTCCCTATCCTTGGTCTGGTCTCAACGGCAAGTTAGAAGGCATGAGAGCAGGTGAGCTAGTCACTCTCACTGGCGGCACAGGGCTGGGTAAGTCATCTGTTACTCGTGAGATAGAACACTGGCTGATCGATAACACAGAAGATAATGTAGGTGTTGTAGCCCTTGAAGAGAACTGGTCTCGTACTGCTGAGGGCATCATGGCCGTTGAAGCTAACGCCAAGCTACACCTCGACAGTGTTAAGGCTCAGTTCACAGACGATCAGTTAGACGAATGCTTCAAGAAAGTATTCATGGGTGATAATGAGGGGCGTGTTTGGATTCATGCTCACCACGGTGTCAATAATCTTGATGACATCTTCAGCAAGCTACGCTACATGATCATTGGTCTAGACTGTAAATGGATTGTTGTTGATCACTTACACATGTTGGTTCTATCTACACTGGAGAACGATGAGCGGAAAGCTATTGACAGTATCATGCATAAGCTCAGAACTATGGTAGAAGAAACAGGCTGCGGTATGATCCTAGTGTCACACTTGCGTAGAGTTGAAGGGAACCGTGGTCACGAGAACGGTATCGAGACAGGCCTATCACACCTCAGAGGCTCACAGTCTATTGCTCAGTTATCTGACTGCGTGATTGCACTTGAGCGTAACCAACAATCAGAAGATGAAATAGAGGCATCAACCACCAAGGTGCGAGTGCTTAAATCTAGATACACCGGAGATGTCGGAGTGGCATGCAACTTACTGTATGATGGCAAGACAGGAAGGCTTAGAGAGTTAGATGATTACGATGCGTCTCAGTTTGATGGAGATATAATATGAGTAAGACACCTTACGGAACTTACGCCTTACAGAAGGCGCTGCAACATCTTAGAAAGACAGCCCCTGAATTAGTTTATGAAGTAAGCTACACTAGACAGGGTACAATCTTTAACGGATTCTTAATAGCTAAAAACAAAACAAGGTTTAGGCCTGTTGGGATTCTTGATTGGGCACACTTCACTGGAGCGGGGCTGCGCGTTGCAATAGAGTTTGATGTACTTCAAGAGTATTACGAAGAGATGCTCAAAGATCACCGCAGTCCTAATAATGTTTGGAAGAATAAAGATAAAGAGCATATCCTAAAGGAGCAGTATGCGAATGAGTAACTTAGTATTTGATATAGAAGCAGACGGCTTAGACCCCACGAAGATTCATTGTATCGTGGCTCAAGACGTAGATACTATGGATGTGTTTACGTTTGACAACACTCAGCTGCAAGAGGGCTATGAACTTCTATCCTCTGCAACTAAACTGATAGGTCATAACTTAATTGGCTATGACATTCCTGCAATTAAAAAGATTTCTGGTGTTGACCTGTTCGACAAGAAGATTGTAGATACTCTGGTGCTGTCGCGTTTGTTTAACCCAACACGCGAAGGCAATCACGGTCTTGAGGGCTGGGGCTACAGGCTGGGGTTCAAGAAAGGCGACTTCGGACAGCAAGAAGACGCATGGGAACAGTACACTCCAGAGATGCTAGAGTATTGTAAGAACGATGTGCTGCTTAATACTAAAGTATATGAAGCACTCAAGGTTGAGAGCCGTGGATTCACACCACAATCAGTTCAGATAGAGCATGCTGTAGCTAAGATTATTGATGAGCAGCGGAGCAATGGTTTCGTATTAGATGTTGAGAAGGTGATGGGGCTGATGGCAATGTTTGAAACTAAACTACATGACTTGGAGCAAGAGGTACAGGAGGAGTTTAAACCTGTAGTTGTTACACAGATCCTTACTCCTAAGTTTACTGCCACAGGCGCAGTAGCTAAGACAGCTACAGACCAACACGGAAAGGGCACAAGGCTGACAGACCTAGAATACGAGAAGCTAACGCTTGATGTAAACTGTAAGCCCATTGCACGTAAAACTGAAATACCTTTTAACTTAGGTTCAAGGAAACAGATCGGTGAATATCTTATTCGCTTTGGCTGGAATCCTAATAAGCATACACCTACAGGACAGCCCATTGTAGATGAAGCAACACTCAATAGGGTTAAGAATATCCCGCAAGCTGCAATGATTGCTAAGTACTTGATGCTACAGAAACGCTTAGCACAAACTAAAAGCTGGATTAAAGAACTTAATGAAGAGACAGGACGGGTTCACGGATATGTCAATCCCAACGGTGCGGTGACATCTCGTATGACTCACTCACATCCTAACATGGCACAGATACCCAGCAGTAACTCGCCCTACGGTGAAGACTGTCGTGCTTGTTGGACAGTACCGAAAGGCTATAAACTTGTGGGCATAGATGCTTCTGGCTTAGAACTTAGAATGTTGGCACACTATTTAGACGATGAGGGCTATACAAATGAAATCCTTAACGGAGACATACACACCGCTAATCAAAAACTTGCAGGACTTGAATCAAGAAATCAGGCGAAGACTTTCATCTATGCCCTCCTCTACGGAGCAGGAGATGCGAAGCTTGGGTCAGTGGCTGGACGAGGTAGAGCAGCAGGTAAGCAGCTTAGACAACGCTTCTTTGATGGTCTCCCATCATTTAAGAAGCTTACGGACAGAGTTCAGCGAGAAGCTAAAAGCGGATTCGTTAAAGCGTTAGACGGCAGGCGCTTGACTGTTCGTTCTGAACACGCTGCACTTAATACTTTATTGCAGGGCGCAGGAGCTATTGTAATGAAGAAGGCTTTAATAATATTAGATTCTAAACTGACTTACTTAGATGCTAAGTTTGTAGCTAACGTACACGATGAGTGGCAGATAGAGTGCCATGAAACTGTCGCAGATGCTGTAGGAAAGCTTGGAGTAGAGTCTATTATAGAAGCGGGCAAGAGGTTAAACTTAAACTGCCCCTTAGATGGAGATTATAATGTCGGAAACAACTGGTCAGAAACCCACTAATAATTCAGAGGTAGACACGATGAATACAAGTACTATACCCAATGTTAAAAATTCAATTTTTGAAAGCGGCAAGTGGTGGTATGTTGGAGCAAGTGATGGAGCTAGGCGAAGCATCGAAGCGCACAGACGTAAAAACTCTAATCGTATGTTTGTTGGCGGTAAGTATGTCCCTGCCTCACATCCACTACACACCCCCGGAAGATTTAAAACTTTTGAAAGCGTAGCATTCGCATCGCTAGATAAGTATTCTACTGTGGAATACGGCTATGTTTATATAATCTCTAATCCTGCTTGGGATGGGTGGTTCAAGGTAGGACGAGCTATTGATGCATATGACAGATGCTCTGGGTATCAAACATCTTCACCTCTAAGAGATTATGCGGTAGAATACTGTAAGTACTTTGATAACAGAAAGAACGCAGAAGAAAAAGTACACGAGCAACTAGCAAACAACAAGATAGAAAAACGTGGCGAGTGGTTCAAGGCTTCGCTTAAAGATATAAAATCTATTGTTCAGAACACTGAGCTTTAAACAAAGGAAATTATGATGGGCTTACATGAATTAGTACCTGAAATTTACAACGAGCTTGAGAGGTTATCAGACGATGGCAAACCTTTGCCTCTCACCGAAGAGAACATTGACCGAACTATATCAGGAATGAAAGAAGCCTTGATGTCTTGGGCAACACCACGGGAACGAGACTCCGATTTCACTGTTCGGATGTCTAATGTAGGTAAACCTCCTCGCCAGTTGTGGTATGAGAAGCGTGATCCTAAAGGACGCGGTGGTGTGGATGGCCCGACACAGATTAAGTTCTTGTACGGCCACTTGCTTGAAGAGATTGTGTTGATGTTAGTACGCATGGTGGACTACGAAGTAACAGATGAGCAAAAAGAAGTTGTAGTTGACGGCATCGTAGGTCATATGGACTGCAAGATAAACGGTGAGGTGGTTGATGTTAAGACCGCATCTCGTTTTGCATTCAACAAGTTCAAGGAAGGGCGCTTAGCACAAGACGATCCCTTCGGTTATCTTGGGCAGCTTGCCGGTTATGAGGAAGCAGAGGGTACAGAGAATGGAGGCTTCTTGGTTTTGAACAAAGAGAGCGGAGAGCTGTGCATGTATGTGCCCGATGATCTTGATAAGCCTAATATTAAATCTAAAATAAACAAACTTATTCCTTCTTTGGAGCTTGACACACCACCAGAACTTTGTTACGCTCCAATACCGGATGGAAAGAAAGGAAATATAAAGCTTGCTAAGGGCTGTAGCTGGTGTAAATACAAGTACAACTGCTTTGCAGATTCCAATGATGGTCAAGGTTTAAGAACATTTAAATACTCAAACGGCCTAACTTACTTAACCAAAGTAGTAGTCGAACCGAAAGTAGATGAATTATTATGAATAGAAAAAAAAGCAAACGCATTACTCGACACTCAATTACATTGCTAGTTTCTTGGATGAAACAATTATTGCCCGAAGAAGAAGCTGAGAAGGTCACCGTAGATACTTACAAGACTATGATGCCTGAGCAAACTCACTTCATGGCAAACAGGACAATGTATTTGAATGCCTATCATCCCAAATGGATAACAAAGAAAATAAAACAATTAATTAAAATCTTCCCCGATATTGAAATCGAAGATGTTGACTTGGAGTTGATCACATGGAAAGTAAACCAGCGCTCAATGGTCTCTCATTAGATCAGATGATTATTGCAGTAGGTAGCTTTTTGTACAACAACGAAGACGCTACTATCTGTGATATAGATGGCCTGTTCTTAGAAGATTTAAGGCTAATCATAGAAGCAGAACTAGAAAGGCGGGAGGCTCAACTTCATTGAAAAAAGTTAAGAAAGGTTTTAGAAAAGCCAGAGTTAAAAGACCTGTTGAAAAAGACTTAGTTAAAGGTTATGATTCTAACTGGGAGTATGAGCTACACACGGGTATATTAGACGGCTGGAACTTTCACACTCAAAAGGTTCCGTACACTGTTGAACACAACTACCACCCCGACTTCCTTAAAGATATTGATGGTAAGAAGATTCTTCTTGAAGCTAAAGGAAGGTTCTGGGACTACGCTGAATTTAGTAAATATATTTGGATTAGCAAAGCGCTTCCTGAAGATACAGAGTTAGTGTTTCTGTTTGCGAATCCAAGTGCGCCTATGCCACAAGCAAAGCGTAGAAAGGACGGAACAAAAAGATCTCATGGAGAGTGGGCATCTGCAAATGGGTTCACTTGGTATAGCGAAGACAGCATCCCAGATAGCTGGATCAATACAAAAAAGAGAGAGACCTTTGACTGACTACAGCCGAAAAGATGAAAGGCGAGATAGGTTTGTACGGAAGAAAAAATTTAAAAAAATATCTACGTCTTCTAAATTAAAAGAAACTAAACGTAAACAAACCCGATATAAAAACAGTGAGATAGAGTATGAACAAACGATTGAATGATGCTACCCCTGAAGATTGGAACAGGTTAAGAACAAACCACCCTGCCCTTGAAAAACCTTCTATGTTGGATTCTTGGATGAAGGCAGCACACAATGAAAATGCAGACCTTTGGGAAGACGAGGAAGAAGAAGACACAGACCACTACGATATGACTACAGAAAAGGGTAGACAGGAAGTGTGGGAGTTGTTTTCTAAGGTAAATCAGGACGATGACGATGACGATGATTACGAAGACGAACACGATGCAGTACACAACCCAGCGCACTACAACACTGGCAGCATAGAGTGTATTGAAGCTATAGCAGAGTCTATGTCTACAGAGGCTTTCAGAGGCTATCTCAAGGGCAACTGCATGAAATACCTGTGGCGCTACGACTACAAAGGTAAGCCGGCAGAAGACTTACAGAAAGCTAGTTGGTATTTGCAGGAGCTAACAGCAAGAGTGATAGCGGAGAATAGCTAATGATTAATTATTTTAATGCCTTATCTGCTTGTTATAGAAGATGTTCTTCTCAAGGAGAATACTATATAATGTTATGTTGTGTAGGGTCAGAAGACCCCTTTTCATTAGGCTCAAGGACACGATCTTTACTAGGCTTTTATTACTTTAGAGAGTCTTTTAAATCCCATCAAAACCCAGAAGACAGGTGGAATGAATACATGATGGGGGTTGATTTCTTGTGGTTTAGAAAAAGCATAGAGTGCTACGGACAAACACCTTGGGAAGCTATTTATAATTATGTCACTTGGAAAGACGAAGACAAAGTAGATGACGAGACTTTGCATTTAGGCTGCCGTAACTATCCTGTGTGTGACATAGAAGGATGTGGAGAATGGTAATGGACAGACAACCAGTGTTTGAGTTTATACACTATCCAGAGTTCGGAGAAGCAGAGAGAATATGTCCAGCAGTCAAGATAGTCTATACGATATATAGCGACGGGCAAACAGTACATGACATGAGAGAGCAGTTTAATTACTTTTTAAAAGCATGCTCCTACCACATACCACTAGATGAGGAAGAATAATGGATCAGTATCAACAGTTTATACACAAGAGCCGCTACGCACGATGGTTGCCAGAGGAAGGCAGACGGGAGCGTTGGGACGAGACAGTCAACAGGTATGTAGACTTCTGGAAGGATCGTGGACAGATAAACGAGACAGTAGCTTTAAAGATTTTCAACGCTATCCACAACATGGAAGTTATGCCTAGCATGCGCTGTATGATGACAGCGGGGGAAGCCCTCAACAAAGACAATGTTGCAGGGTTTAACTGTAGTTATCTGCACATAGATTCACCGCGATCCTTTGATGAGTTGATGTATGTTCTTATGTGTGGTACAGGCGTAGGCTTCAGCGTAGAGCGTAACTTCATTAACAAACTTCCAGAGATTGCAGAAACATTCCACGAGACTGACAGTGTTATTGTTGTTAGTGATAGCAAGATAGGCTGGGCCTCTGCATTCCGTGAGCTGATAGCTATGCTGTATGCTGGTAAGATTCCTAAATGGGATATAAGCCGTGTGCGTCCAGCAGGACAAAGACTAAAAACTTTCGGTGGCCGTGCATCAGGGCCAGAGCCGTTAGTTGATTTGTTTAATTTTTGCATTGAGGTCTTTAAGAAAGCACATGGACGAAAGCTAACATCCATTGAGTGCCATGACATTGTATGTAAAATTGCAGACATCGTTGTCGTAGGCGGCGTTAGACGTTCAGCTTTGATTAGCTTGTCAAATCTTTCAGATCAGCGTATGGCTAAAGCTAAGTCAGGAGACTGGTGGAGACACGAAGGACACAGAGCTTTGGCTAACAACAGCGTAGCGTATACTGAGAAGCCAGACTTTGAAGCCTTCTTAGGTGAGATGCACACTATGTACGAGTCTAAAGCTGGTGAGCGTGGTATCTTTAGTCGCATAGCAGCTCAGAAGATTGCAGGCCGTAACGGTAGGCGTGATCCTGAGCAGGACTTCGGCACTAACCCATGCTCTGAAATCATTCTACGCTCTAATCAGTTCTGTAACCTGTCAGAGATTGTAGTACGTCCTGATGACACACTGGCTAGTCTCAAGAGTAAGGCAGAGATAGCTGCTATCATTGGTACACTACAGTCTACACTTACAGACTTTAGATACTTGCGTAACTGCTGGAAGAAAAACACTGAAGAGGAAGCCTTGCTAGGCGTGAGCATGACAGGTATCATGGATCACAAGACACTGAGCAATCCCAATTCTACGGTGTTAGAAAAATGGCTAGAGGAAATAAAAGATGTATGTGTGGACACTAATAAAGAGTGGGCTGAAAAACTTAACATTGAGCAGTCTGCGGCTATTACATGTGTTAAGCCAAGCGGTACTGTATCTCAGCTTGTTGATTCTGCTTCTGGTATCCATCCTCGCTTCTCTGAGCATTACATTCGCAGAGTTCGTAGCGACAAAAAAGATCCACTTGCAGTCTTTATGGAAGCAGAAGGATTCCCGGTAGAGCCAGATGTCACCTCAGTCGCATCGTCAGTGTTTAGTTTTCCGGTGAAGGCCCCTAAGAACTCTGTGACTGTTGCAGATGTTGGCGCTATGCACCAGCTAGAGCTTTGGAAGGCTTACCAGAATCACTGGTGCGAACATAAACCAAGCATCACTGTGTACTACACGGATGACGAGTTCTTGCAAGTAGCACAGTGGATATGGGAAAACTTTGATTTGTGCAGTGGGATTAGTTTGTTGCCAGTTAGTGACCATGTGTATCAACAAGCTCCTTATGAGGATATTAGTGAAGATAAGTACAAAGAACTATTAAACTCTATGCCTAAAGATGTTGATTGGAGTGACTTAGAAAATCATGAAAAAGAAGATAATACAACTGGTTCACAGGAGTTGGCTTGCACTGGTGGCGCTTGTGAAATCGTTTAAGACCAAAGAAGCCAACATTATAAGCTTCAAAATCCTAGTAAATTGTGAGGGGATTGTCGTGACAGAACTGTCCGGCATCCCTGTTCATGAGCTTTCTAAAGTCTTTAAAGACCATGAATTGACTACTATGAGAAACATTGTAAATCTTACGAAACCAAAACTAGAAGAAATACATGCATACTTAGAGGAAGAACTAAGCGCCCTGAACCATGTAGGCTAGGGCGCGACTTCCTACCACTTAGATTTATCGGCCCAATAAGCCGCAGACATTTTTCCTTTCTTTATATTCTTAGCGTGTCGAGCTTTAAAGCTTGCACGTTTCTTTTTCATTGCTTCTGACTCACCGGCCTTGGGCTTACCTGCGGTCTTAGCTCCTTGTTCTCCGTAACGGATTGTTTTGATCTTGTCGCCTTCTTTTGCCACAACAATATGGCTTTTCTTCGGGTGATTCGGTGTACGCTTCGGTTTATTATATCCGCTTACTCCTGCTCTGGCTAAACGTGGGTCTTTCTTTTTTGCTTTACCGCCCTTCTTGTAGTCTTCTCTCATCGTTCCTTACCTTTGTGTAATCCGTGTTTAGCGTGTTGTTTTCCTTTGGCTGTAGCTTCACGCTTCTTTTTATTAGCAGCGGCTAGTTTCTTTCGGCCTGCCGCAGTTGATTTGAGTTTCTTTATAGCCTTAGCAGGCGCGTATACTTCGCCAGTTTTACCGCTAGGTTTTCCAGAAGGTGTACGCCACTTTTGCTTTGTCCATTTCTTTAAAGACTTTTGAGATTTTTTAAGTGCCATTATTTCTTATGAACCTTTTGTACTTTAAAATTAGCTTCGAGTGAAGCTCCTTTGTGCTTAACAAACTTGCCAGTGTGCTTCATTAAATTCATTGAGCCGTCTTTCTGCTTCATCCAGTGATGACCTTTAGGTGCTTTAACTTTCATTTGTACCCACCTCCTTTAGCTTTGTATTCCTTCGCAAGCATTTGAGCCTTGCGAGCTGACCACTGTCCTGCTTTGCCACCCTTAGTGCCTGCTTTAATTTTATTAAACAAGTTCTTTCGCATGGTAGGTTTGGTATAGTTTCCTGCTTTGTTTACTGTTGATTTCTTTTTAGCTGCCACTTTACTTCTCCCTTTGTACGCCTTTTACTTTTTCTGCGGTTCGCATAGCACCTAAACCTAGCATGCCCATTAACACACTTGTAAGTAGTGCGCTATCTACAGGCGGTACAGTAAACCATATGCCTAAGATGGGAGCTAAGATAGTAGAATAGAGTAAAGCCATTCCGCATATCCAACCTATTGCGGGTCGCCATCCAGCTACAAACAAACTCTTATGTGCTGCCTCAGTCTTGTTAACTTCTAACTGACCTTTAGATAACTCTTGAGCATGCTTCTCTGCCATAGTGGCTAGTTCAAAGGCTATGGCGTTCTTCTTATCCTTGTCTTCGATGAACTTGTCCAGTAGTCCTGTTACTGGGCCAATTAATTTATCTAACATGGTAGGTCTCCTGCTTAATAGCACCAAAGAACTGGTTTAAAATCATCACGTATATCTACATGTACAAAACCTTTAGCAACTCCAATGCCTGTGAAACCCATAGCAGTGGCGTGTTGTACTATTTGCATGCGCTGTCGGCCACCGTTCACTGCAATATCTGCGGCAATTCCTTGTGCATGAGTGCCGGGAGTTTGCTTTCGTTTTTCTAAGCTGTGGTTGGGGCTTCTGTACCCACTAGTTACAATAAACGGAAAGCCACAAATCTTTCGCAAGTGATCAAGCTTGTGAATAAACTGAGGCTTCATTTTGTTTTCGCCAGTTTCTTGGCAATCAAAGTCTTCTATTTTAAAATATGTGTACTTCTCTATCATTTACTACAGTTCCTTTTAAGTGCGTTGAGAACCTTGCCGCCTGCTGCGAATCGAGGAGCGTCTGGGTCTTTAGGGTTTATGCTAAACATCGGATCTGTCCTAGATGTTTTAGTTACATTTTTAGCCAGTACCAACGGCCCTACTTGTATAACTTGCTCTGCTGATGTTACAGGCTCTCCTGTCAGCTTGTCATAAAAGAAAGAGTGTCGGTCAGGATTCATTCCTACTTGTGTCCACTCAGGATCATCCATGTATTGTTTAGCTAACGCATGGACATCTTCAGGCTTTTGATTTTTCCAAGACCCGTACATTCTAGCAATAGTTGCTTTCGGCTTTCCTTTTGCAATGTTTATAGCTGCTTTAGGTTCGCTTGAAAACTTGACATTATCTAATACCGCCGTTTGGCCATAGCCTAATGAAGCACCTCCACGTTTACTACCGTCATGTAACGAAACAACCCATGTGTTGTTCTGCTCGTAAGCAGGAATGTCTAGTCTAGAAGCAACGGAAGTACCGTCTTCTATTTTAAGATTTACGTTTACAATGCCAGCAGCTCTTTTGTTACTGTCTAAGGCGCTTGCAATTTCAACAGGCGTAGGAAGGTCAGGGACTTCTGTAATAGGCTTTATAGGCTTATACGTATTAACAATAGTGTCAAACTCAGCTTCGTCTATTTCTTTCTTAGCTAGTTTTTCTGCGGCTTCTACAACTTCAGGAACTTTGGGTTGTTTAAAACCTTTCTGTTCTTTCTTCCAAGCTTCAATACTCTCAGGCGTTAAACCTAAAGAGTCTTCTGTGCTTTCTGAGCTTTTAGTAACACCTACAAACGCGTTGCCTTTCTTATCTTTAACAACAGCATACGCAGCGCTTTCAACAATTTCGTCTGCTTGCTTTATAACGGGCGCAGCACTGGGTGCAGTTTTCTTAATAAACATTTTAAGTAGTTTACCGCCTGCGCTTTTTTTAACTCTCCCACCCGCTGCCATATTCAATACGCGTAAAGGGTCTTCAATGTCCATGTAAGCTGGCCCAGCCCCCTCGTTATACGGCAAGCCTGTGAGCTTATTAATACGCTCATCAGGCTCTTTAGGAGCGTTAGATACAGGCTCAGTAACCTCACCGCCCGTGGACTTCCCTAGTCTTTCGTAGGCTTCTTCTGGATCATCAAAGGGATTCATCTCTTCTTCGCCATACAATGACAACTTCTGAAACTCTCTGAATACAGAAGTGTATTCACGATTAGCAGTTCTTAACTGTGTCCCCTGTGATACGTCTTCAGGTGTAGAAGCTTTTAAAACTTCTATAATCCTGTCATCTATTTTAGGAGGGGCTGTAGGCTTAAACTTCCCGTTGTATATATCACGAGCAGCGGGATCTGACAGACCACTATCTGTAAGCATTCTTAATGTTTTGTATCTGCCGTTAATAGATGAATAGGCGCTGACTTTTCTAAACAGGTCTTGCTGGTAGTCATAGTTTTTACTTTGACGAGCAATATAATTATCCAACATTGTTACAGCAGTGTCTTTTCCAACTTTATAGATAGGTTTAACATTAGCGCGAGTCTGCTTATTAAAATCAGACACAGCAAACTTTAAAGCTGAATCAGGGTCGTGTTGCGATATGCGGATTCCAGTTATGTTTGTTATAAACGCATCTTTATTTACTGGCCCTAATTTTTCTAGCTCTTCGCCTGTGTATGCGTCTACGCTATCTCCAAGTTTTCTTAGGCTTGTTACAGATCCCGGTTCTACAGCTTTAAACAATTCAAATACAGAAGTACTTAACTTTTCGGCTGTAGACATGCTTGGCGGCAACAACACTTTACCGTCACTGGTCTTTCCGTCAGGAGAACGTATAGCTTCTAAAACATTTAATGTTGCTTTAGTTGCAATAGACTCCGACACAAAAGGAGTGGAAAGAGTAAGCATTCCATCTATGCCTGCTTTAAAGATGTAGTCTTCAAGCTGCTCACCCTTTAACTCACCGTCTACAATCCTATCTAAAGCAGCCAACACTGGCTCTTTAATAGTGTTGTATGAATCTAAGTACTTAGTAGAAACTTTTGTAATGTCGCCGTTCTCTCTGCGGTTCCAAATAAAGCTGCTGTTCTTGTCGTACTTGCCTTCTGCTAAAAGTGTATGTTGTTGTCTTTCTTCTTCTGTCCACCCTATTAAATTAGCTGATAGTTTAGAAGCTTCGTTTACACCTACAGCAGCCGCCGTAAATCCTGAAAGTCTTCGTAGTCCCCTGTTACGCAGAACAGTATTACCTGAGTTTATTTCTTTGCTTGCTTGCTTAACAATATGAAAGCTTGTTCTAAGTATCTCAGCGGGAAAAGAAATAAAATTACCAACTGGAAGATAGTTTAATTTCTTCAGTCCTTTAGGCACTCGATCATAGTTAGGAATAGTGTCTTGGATAATATCCGCAGCTTCGCGTTCTAAAACATCCAACGAAGAAGTAGGCTTAGCTTTCTTTAAAGTTTCTAGTTCGTCTAGAAAGCCTGACATTTTAAAATAATCATCAGTAGCCATGTAGAAGTTTTCCATACCTTTTAAGATTGGATTCTGATTTATAAGGGTCGTCAACTTCTTTGTACCAAAGTCCTTACTAGAAATATTAATAAGTTCTCTAAACTGATTGACTTTAAGGTTAGTATTAATAACACCCAAGTCTACATATTTTTTATAAATTTGATCTAGTTCTTTGTCGCCTTTTCCAGCCATGTTATTCCACAAGACTTTCATGTGTCCCCTATTTTTAGAAAGGGGGTTTATAGCAGACAAGTTTCCGTTAGCGATAGCAAATTGAGCGCCTCCAAGTATGTTACGCAGTGCTGTAACATGACTGTAGACTGTCTTAGATGCCTGAGCAGTTCCTTTGTATTTTAAAAATACTTTGTACGCTTCTGCGGCTCCGTTACTATTTTCACTAAGGAACTTAAAAGTTTCTTCTTGTCTATTTAGAAACTTAGCTACTTCAGGAGTAGTATACTTCCCGTCAAGAATAGAATTAGTGTTAGTTATTTTAGTGCTTAGTCTTTTACTACGTACACCTTCAGACGCAGCAGTTTGAATATACTTGCCGTTCTTACCTAATTGATTAGCTATTTGATAAAAGTTATTGACTTCGTAAATACGCGCAGCTTTGCTCACACTTAAAATAATGTTATCGGCTGGATCTTTAATTTCACCTAAAAGATCTTTAATACTTTGAGGCATGTCTTCTGTTTTCTTGTGGAACTTAGCTACCCTCTGAACTTGAGTAAGATGATCAACAGTTTCTTTATCTGTAACCTGTTTTAAAATATCGTCTACATCTTTTCTTGCAAGTTGTTCTGCAAGTTCTGCAATCTTATCTTCAGAAAAGTTTTTACTCGATGCTCTGCCTGCAACCTCTGCCATTTTACTGGGTAGTAGGTCATCAATTGCTGTTTGTTTTAAAACATCATCTAGCTTCCAATTAGAAGGATCATCAAAAGCCTTGTAAGAAGTTCTTAAATATGTACCCATGTTTTCTTGAATACTTTTTAACGCTTCTTTTTTAAAGCCCTTTGTTCCTGAAATTTGATTAGATAATTTGTCTATTAAATAACGAGCATCTAAAACTGCTTCAGCTACTTCTACTCCAATGCCTTGGTCTGCACTCAAGCGCGTTGCTTGTTTGCTTATATCAAGAGTAGTATATTTTGATAAGTCTGTTGTCAACAACTCTTGAGCTTTTTCAATGTTGGTTGTTTTAGTTGCTTCGTCTGTAAAAGTTTTAAATGAGTTGTTTAAACGCCTAGCTATCTGCGTAGCTTCAACAATTGTTCCGCGCTGCTCTGCTTGACTTTGATTAAACATTGCAAACATTTTAGACGGCGCATAGCCTCTAGAAGTAAAGATCTGCTGGCCCACTTGATTTATTTTAGCTTTTGCCCAAGCTACGCCTTTCTTGCCTTCAGCTTTTTGAGCTTCAATTTGAGCAAGATCATCGGGAGAAGATTTAAAAGCCTGTGGCTCAGTAGGTAAGTCTCCTCTAAAAGGAACAGGTTTCCCTGCTGCTCTTGTTTCTGCATCAGATGTACGTAGACTTACTTTTGTAAGTTCTTCAGCTTTACTAAATTCTTTCAAGCCTTCAACCACATCATCGGCTGTAGGTTTTTTAGCAGTAATTATATTTTTAAGCATTGGTGCAGCTTTAAATAAAGCATCAACTGTAACACCTAGTCCTACATCGCCTATTAACATTTTGAGACGCTTAGAAGCTTGCGTATCGTTTTCATCTGCTTGTAAAGCCTGAATTACAGTGTTCTGTGTGCCTTCTGGGAAAACATCAGATACAACATTAAATAAATTCTCATCTAAATCAGTCAGCACTTGAGAAGTGGCCGCGCCTGCTGCTGTATACTGAACTGCTTTAGGAACAGAACGAGCTGCAAGCTTAGGTGCAAACTTCATAGCAAGCTTAGGCACGGCTTTAACTAACGCACCTGCTCCTGCAACATACGGAACAATAGACGCAGCTATCCCTATAGCAGTTTCAGGAGCTTTGATTTTACCTGTTAGCGGATCAATATGCTCAGAAGTTTCAAGATACCCAAAACCTGCAAGGCGGCTTAACTCCTTTTGCTTAGTTAAAGTTCCCATATCATCTAAACCAAACGCATCTCCGGGAAGATAATCTATTAAACTTACTACGTCTCGTTGTGTGTCTAACAACACTCGCTTTAGATCTGTCCCTACGCTAGGAGATTCTTTATCTTCTAAATACTTAGTAGTGTCTTTAGCTGCTGCGTTTTCTGTAAGCTTCTGTTCTTTTTCTGCAAAACGTCTAAGCTGTTCTTTAGTTACTCCTTCAGGGTGTTCGAGTGTAACCGTAGTGCCATTTGAAAGTTCTAAAGTTGTCTGAGACATTATTTTATTTCCCCTTTCATTCGACTCACATAATTAGCAATTGCATCTTCTTGGCTCATTGTTCTTTTGTCTTCTTCAAGCATCCTAACTGCGTAGACTTTAGAAGGCGTAGAAGTATATGTAGGATCTTTAATTTTAGCTACCCTTTCAAATTTGTCTAACTCTACTTGCGCTTTTGCCCTGCGTTTTAAAAGTCTTTTTCTTTGAGTGGTAGGTAAGTCCTCTAAAAGCTCAGTATCAAGACGATCTAAATCTTCTTTGACAGTCTGTAAACTTTTTCCGCTTGTTGTTTTAATCCCAAAAACTTTTCTTTGAGGCTTAGGTGGAGAACTGCTAATTATTTTAATACCTAGATCGTCCGCCAACTCTCCTGTTTGATCCACAGTTTCTGCTTCTGCTTCTGCTTCTGCATTAGCTGAAGTAATAAGACTTAAAATTTCATCGGGGCTAACTTCTTTTTCGCTTTCTAACATGCTCATTGCTGAAAGAAGATCTGCTCGAACTTCAGGATCGTTTAAGTCTATTACTGCTCCTTCATCTATTCCTAAGCTATCAGCAACATAATCAATATAGTCTTCAGTTGGGTTGTTATCTGTAGGAGGTGCCCAAGCTGTAATGACATCTGAAACAGTGTTGATGTCTTTGTTTGCATAACTTATTAATACTTTGTCTGCTGCGCGTACACCCTGTGCAGCGGTTTCAAACTGAAGAAAGGTGCCGTCTGAACCAACTTTTCCGTACCACTCATTATCTTTTTCTTTTTCTAAATCTTCTTTAATATTTAACCAGTTGTTAAACCGAACGCCTTTTGAATCGGCAGCCGTTGCGTCAGCGCCTACAAAACTAGCTCCTGTATTAGTAATAGGTGCTTCAACTTCACTTACAGGTGCGGGTTCTCTAACGTATTCGGGATCTATAGTTGGATAGGCTTGATAAACTTGTAGTGCAACTTCTGTTTTTCTATTTGCTAAATTAATAGCAATTGCGTTGTTACTAGTTAAAGCACTTTGTAATTTTTTGTTGTCTTTAAAAATTGTTTCAAGCTGCTCACCTGTAACGCCTTCGTTGTTTGCAGCAATGTTAGATTTCAGCTCTGCTATTTCTACTTCACCTCTCTCGTAATCATTTTGTTCGCGTAAGTAAGACTCACTATTTACTAATTTAATTAACGACTCTGCTAGTAATTTTTTACCTGCTTTTTCATTCTCAGAAAGAGTTACTAAACCGTTACTTTGTATATACTTTTTGTATATCTCCATGTTATTTTCAAACTCTGCTTCAGTTTTAGGAACCATTTTAAAACCTTCTTTAATGGCAGCAGATTGGCCCGCAGAGTCTATGTCTGTCGACAATTTTTCAACTACGTTAAACTGAGCTAAAAGAGTTTTTGTTTTGCCAAGGGGTGATCGAATGTCAAATCGCTTAATATCTTGAGGATTCTTGTCCCATGTAATCTTACCGTTTACGTCTTTTTTACCCGCAATTTGAATTACTACGCCGTCTATTACCTCTTCTCTAAATACTGGGCGGTCTGTTCTAGATTCGTCCAAATTTAAAGTCTTTTCAATCTCACGAGCTTCAACAAAATCACCACCCGTTGTTTTAAGAACTTCATCAAACATTGCAAGTCGCCCTGCGCTCTGTGCAAACATTGAACTTCTATATGACTCGACTGCGGCAGCTTCTCTTTTCTCAGCGCCAAAGAACGCTGTCAACGGCCCACGCGCTAATTTAGATTGGCCTAAAGCAAAAGCTTGTTCTTTAGTTCCAGAAGCTTTAAAGCGTTCTTGAGCTTCTAAAGCTTGTTCGTATTGAGAGGCGGCTAACTCAGCTTTAGCAATAGTTTGTTGATTTTTCATAAAATCATTACGGAACGTATTTTTATAAAGAGTTTGAGAAGCTGTGTCTTTATTAAATTTTTCATTTTGAGCTAAAGCAGCTTCCATATCTCGTTCTGCTTGCTCTTCTAAAAAATATTGTTTTGCTGAAAACCCTTTCTCATCTAGTGCGGCTGTAACTGCATTTAATTTTTTATCTACACGCTCAGCGGCAGTAAGCATAATGTTAGTATCTAACACTTCTTTGTTTTGTGAAAAGTTATTAAACTGTTCGGTAACTTTAGAAGCCCCTATCATGGGTATAACAGCAGCTCCAACCATTAACGCCTTGTCTAAAGTAGAAGGTTTGTTTTTCTTAGCTTGGTCATCTTTACGTTTTCTAACGTCTGCAAGCAACGACTGTCCAAATTCTCTAATAGCCATTCTTTTAAGCTCCTTGTGGTGGAGCCATTAAGCTCTCTGGTGATGTGGAAACAGGCGCGTCTGCTGGAGAACCTAGTAAGCTTTGTTTGTTTGTCCCTACTTCAGGTAACTCAGGAAGCTCTTCTATCTGTTCTGCCATCTTAGGTGTAATAACACTAGCTGGAACCCGTCCAGTTTGCCCTGCTTTTTGAAGCTTTTTAAGTCTGTCTTCTGCAACAGTCAGGCCAAGAAACTGTTGTTCTGCTTCTTCATCTTCTTCTTCACCACGATAAATAACCATAGATAAGTCTAATTTTTCAGCAAGAGCAATAATCATATATGCAACAGGTTCAACTAACATAAACATTAAATCAGGATTAAATTTACCTTCTTGAAACTCTACAAAAAGAAGAGACTGAGTTATGTCCATGATCGCCACGCCTTCGTCTACAGCTTCCATGATTGAAGTGTATGCATCTGGCTCAATAAGCTTTCCAAACATATATTCAGAAGCAGCGTGAACTGAAACAAACTCAGGAGCTTTTTCGTAAAGCTCAGGTTTCTCAGGATCGTTTGTTAACGACTGTCCCGGAATTGGGCGCTTGCCACTCATCTGTATCTTTTTGTATTCTTCTTCTACTGTCGCCATAATTTAAAACCTCTTATGCTGTGCCATACTGGTTAGATTGCTTCATATAGCTGTCATACTGAAAAGCGGTATAGCCATAAGGCATTGGATTGTTCGTTACCTGTTGTTCAAAAGCGCGAGCATTCATAAGTTCTGGAGCGCCATAAGTGCCTACGTCTGCTGTTTGAAACGTAGGTATAGCAGCGGCATAAGCATACTGATTATATACTGGCTTTTCTTCAAGACCCATTTCTTGAGCGACTCTAGTAACTGCTTTATTTTGTAACTTACCAGTAGCTCCTTCTAATGGGTTGCTTAAAAAACTTCTTCCTTCATTGTACATATTTTTAGGCAAGTCTAAGAAGTTTTGACCTAAATCTTTTACACCTTCTGAGAATGCACTTCCCCTCATTTTACCTGTTTGAAAAGATTCAAATAGTTGAGAGTTGTCCATTTTAGAAAGATTTTCAGGAGAGACATACCAGTTTTTATCGCCCATCTTATATTCAATATCTCCCATTTGACCTTTAAGTGAGAAGCCTTGATCTATCCATTCTTTGTCTGTTACTTGAGCGGCATAGTCATTTATCTGTCTTTCGGAAAGATCGTTAAGAGGATCGTTTGAAATCTTAGGAGCGGTGTCCATGCTTGCTTGTCTAAAGTTGTTGTCTGTTGTTGTACTTCCTTGCATATCCGTTGATTTAACAGGCGTGTCAGTAATTGCTTTAGATGCGTCATCTGCTGTAGCTTTAAATGCTTTTTCATACTGAGTGTCTCTAGCTGTAAAAAAACTTTTAGACTCTGTTAAATTTCCAAACCTAGATGCTTCTCCAAAACTTCTGGAAGACGCGCTATTTCCGGGGCCAAAGAAATTGTCTGCTGCATTTGCAAACATGTCGCCTTTAAAGCCTAGTTTTTTACCCGCAGTTTTTGCAAAGTTTCCAAGAGTTTCAGTAATGCCCTGAGTAATATTGTTAAACACTGTTCCTGCTTTACCAACAGTACTGCTAACAAACCGCATCATGTTTCCTGCCGCATTAGCTACGCCAGATAAAGCTCCAGTATAACCTGCTAAACCTGAAGCAACTGTTGAAACACCTGCGGCGGCTGTAGCGCCTGCGGCAGCAGCGGCACTAGCTGTAGCCCCTGCGGCAGTGGCTCCGGCTACAGCAGACGCACTGGCTGAAGCGGCAGCGGCGGCTCCTTGAGCGGCTGTCTGGCCCGCTATGCCTGTCCACATCGACCCTAAAGCTTGACCAATTCCCGGCAAAATAAACATCATAGCTATTTGACCAAGTATGCCAATCTTATTCATAAACTTGCCAAACTTTTTAAACGCGCTTTTAATTCCTTTGCCAATACTTTTGACACCTGTTTTAACGCCTTTCCAAATTTTACTAAATAAGCCCATTATCTATCCTCCGCCTGCATACGTAATTGGTGTAGTTGCTGATTTATACCCATAACTTCCTAAGATCTTTATCAACGAAGCTGTAGTTGTTCCTGTGTCTTTGCTGCTTGTTGCACTCTCATTTCCAATAGCCGTTGCAATTAACTGTGCTTCCCGCTGCTCATTATTTTCGTAGCTCTGCCGTATATAAGCGGCTTCATCGCGCAGTTGCTGCCACATTTGAGTCTGATCTAGCGCAGAAATGTTATAAGCATTTTGAACATTTTGCTGATTAGCCGCATTAGCTGCTGCTGTATCGGCAGTGTTTGCTTGTCTACGCCACTGAATATTAGACTGCTCAATAGCCTGTGCATTTGCTGCATTCCACTGGTCTCGCTGCGTATCAATAGAAGTATTAAACTTATTGATGTCTGCTTCAAGCTGCGCAGTAAACTGATCGGCTTGTAGTGTGTTGCCTGCTTCAATAGCTGCCATGCGATTTGATTCAGTTACATTAAAAGACCTCATAGCGTTTGTTGCACTAGTGTTAAACTGCGCCATGTTATTAGCTTGACTGATCATAAACTGATCCATCTGGTTTTGAGATGTTGCGCCAAACTGAAGCGCGGCGTTTTTAGCGGCCTGATCAGATAACAAAGCCTGTTGAGCCATCTGTTGATCCATAACAATGCCCTGTTGCTTGTTGCTAAGGTTAGCCATGTCCATAGTTAAAAAGTTCTTAGCATTTTCTACAGACACACGAGTCCTTGCATCAGCATTAGCTAAGTCTACTTGTGTCAACATTGTAGCGTTTTGAATAGCTGACTGTTGATCCGCGCTAAACTGCGTAGCTGTCATAGTTTGCATAAACTGACTATTTGCAAGCGCCATCTGTTGATTAGCATCAAACTGCTTCATATCTAAATTAGCGTTTATTTGTGCGTTAAACATCGCAGCAGATTGCTCGTTACTTAAATTTGCAAGGCCCATCTGTTGTGCAAGCTGTGCATTAAGCTGACCAGCTGCCATTTTCTTTTCGTACATCTGAAGCTCAGCAACATTTTCTGCACTCATGCTTTCTGAATCTGCTGCGTTCTTTTGCGTCAAGTTTGCAAGACTAATTTTTTCTTGCATAGACAGTTTAGCCATGTCAGCGTTTTGCTTAAGCTGTTCGTTCTGCGACATAACCTGTACATGCGTATTCAACTCTTGCATTCTAAAGCGGTTAGATTCAGTAAAGTTAGCTGCATCAGTAGCTGAACGCTCTTGAAGATTTGCAAGCTCCATTTGCTGTTCGTTAGCAAGGTTTGCAGTATCCATTTGCTGAGCCAGAGCTGCATTAGTTTTGCGGAAGTCTACAAGAGTTTGTAAGTTTGCAAGTCTTGTTTGCTGCTCTGCTGTCATGTTTGCACGGGAAGTAGTGTTCTTTTCAGCAAGTTCAGATAGTTCTACTTTTAAACTTGCATCTAGGTTTACTTCTTCCATACGTGCATTTAGTTCAGCTTGGCGCGTAGATCGCGAAACAATATTATTCAGCTCTTGCAATCTAAATTGATTATCAGCTGTAAAGTTTGCAGAATCTGTAGCGGCCCTATCTTGAAGCATAGCTAGTTCTATCTGCTGCTCATTAGACATGTTAGCCATGTCCATCTGCTGCGCAAAAGATGCATCTGTTTTGCGGAAATCAATTAACGCCTGAAGGTTTGTTAACCGCTCAGTTTGTTCTGCTGTCATTGTATCTTTAGCAGCTGCGTTAATTTCAGAGATTCTTTGCATCTCAACCTGAAGAGCAGGAGACAGGTTTGCTTTTTCCATGTCCTGATTTAAGTCTGCTTGACGTACAATTTTATTTACTTGTGCATTGTATGTTTGCAGTTTAGCTTGCTGCTCAGCGTTTAGATTTTGTGCGCCTGCTGCATTAAGAGCTTGTAAGTTTGCAAGATCTAACTGGGAACTAGTACTTAACTGCGAGATAGCTGCTTGCTGGCGCTGCGAAGATTCTTGCTGTGCGCGTTGCTGAGCCATTTGAGCGTTTGCAAGAGCTGTTTCTTGAGCTTGTTGCGCAGTAGTCATTACTGCTTGTTGTTCAAAAGTTCCTTGCTGTACTTTAATCTGCTGTGCCATTTCTGCTGTTTGTGATGCAGCGGTCTGACGATTAGCCAGATTTTGCATACGAACCTGCATGGTATTTTGCGCAGAAGCTAGGTTAGCCTGTTGTTCGTTGCTAAGATTTTGTTGCGCTCTAGCTTGTAGTGCCTGAGCATTGCTCTGAGCCATTGGTAATGCACTTTGAATAATAGCATTGAAGAGTGCATCGCGACCTACAGAAGAAGCAGAAAGCCCTCTACGGGCCATTTGAGACTCTATAGCTGCAACAGCTGGTCTAGCCCATGCAGGAGTCTCTCCGTCTTCCATACCTGCTAACAAGCCTTCCATCTGTGTAGATACAAGAGCTTCTGTTGGTAGTGCTGCAACAGCTGCTGTTACTTTAGGGTCTTCGCCAGAATCTATCTGAGCTTCAACAGTTGCTGGGTCTTGTGCAACAGCCGCTGTAACTTCGGGCGGGACATCAGCAACAACTTCCATCATATCTGCGGCAGCTACTGTACGCTCTTGGCCTGTAACCGCTTGCATAGTTGCGGCAGCCATTGTAGGTATACCGCCAATCTGTGCAGCGTCTCCTTTAGGAGCTTCGCCTGTAATAGCTTGACGGCCTTCTAAGTCTGTTGAAGGCACATCGCCCAGCTCAGCTGCAATACGCTGTGAAGCTTCGCCTACTTGTGCAACACGCTTAGAAGCTTTGATGTATGCAGGAATTGCATCTATTTCTGTCTTACCGCCTTGGGGCGTAAAGTCAGCTCCATAGGTTTCTGCACGTACAACGACTGCTTCGGGTGTTTCGCCTAAACGGGGCGTATAGCCCATTTGAGCTGCTTGGCCTACCTGTACTTGGCGTGTTTGAGCTAGTTCGTATTCTGGAATGTCTCTAACATCTACACCACGCTCTTGCGCTATCTGACTCAATCGATCCATTTCTTCTTGAGAAATTACTTGAGCTTCGCGTGTAGTGACATCTATATCTTCAGGTTCATCAACAGTAAACCGCTCATCAGTTGTAACCGCTGTTGCATAATCACGTTCTTCAGGGCGCGTAGCCGCAACGCCCATTGCAGCTTCTTCGGCAGCTTTGTCACGTTGTGCGGTATCTACTGTAGCCGCTGTTGCTTGGTCTGCTTCAGCTGTTACTGATACTTCGCCTTGTGCGGCTTTAGTGTCTGTTAAGCGTTCAGCTTTAGCGGCTTCGTAGCTTGTAGCTTCTCTTGAAGTTGTGTCATACTCCATGTTATTAGCAGCTTCAATGCCTTTTAAGAAATCTGAATTCATTAACCATGAAGGCATAGGAGACTTAACACCAGTTCTTTGGTTGTACGCCCATTGTTTTGCTTCAGCTTTTTGCTTTGCATTCCATTCAGGATATTGCTCTACATACTTATCTGCATATTGATCTGCTTGAGATGCTACGCCTGCAACATCAGCTTGTGCTGCCTCTCCTTGTGCTGCTATTAACTCTCCGGCAGACACAGCTTTAGCTTGAATGTCTTTCATATTTGCTAGTCGCTGAATATCTGTAGAAATGCCATAGCCGCGTAAAGCTTCAGCGGCTCCTCGATCCCCATAACCAGCAGCACGTTTTAAACTTTCTATAGAACTAGTGCTTGCAGCCCCAATGCCAGTTTTAACGGCTTGCATTTGTCTAAGCTCAGGTCTGCCCGGATCATATATAGGCATCCCAACAGGCGCTTCAGAAGACTCAGAAGACTCAGAATTTTGTGGTAAAACCCCACTAAAATCCACACCATCAAAAATATAAGATGTAGTATTATTAAGATTACCTGTGCCTCGACTAGTAGGAAGACCTGTTCTAGAAGTACGAGAAGATTGAGATGCTGCATATCTTTCATTAGCTTCTGCGGCTGCTATTGGATTAGGATACATATTCCCGTCTTCTCCTCTTGTCATTACTTGAGGAGCCATAACGTTTCTTTCGTTAGAAGCAGTATCTCTTTCTTCTTTTATAGGAACCATTCTTACAAGCCTTTCCCTTGAACTTGAACTACCACCACCATATCCATAACCGCCTGCTGCATAGTTGGCTCGTTTAGCTTTTAATTGCTTCAAAGATTTTTTAGTATCTCTTAGTTTTCTTTTCTTGCTCATTTATTTATCCTTTCGCTATGCAGCTTTTTTGTTGTCTAAAGATTTTAAAAACTCATAACACTTCTGTATTGAGTTATCTGTAGCGTTTTGTGGAAACACTAGATGAGCTTCCTGTAGTTCATGTACGTGAGGCTCTGTTAATTCAAGATCGTTATAAACATAATCTTGAGGATATTCTATTTTTAGCTCTGGAAGGCATGTATTCAAATGCAGTTGATTGTTTTCTTTCATTTCTTCAAGAGCATTGAGATACACATCCATCCATTCATAATCAGTCCCAAAACTAGACTCTAGCATTACAGTTCCGGGTTCTCTTTCATCGTATACATATGTTGCAGGGTTTTCGTTTGTAGTATATAAATTTAAACGTCCTTCTAAAGCTTCGTGCTTTAAACGCAACATTTGCAACGTGTCTTCGCCTACAATTAAATCCTCATCAAATTTAAACTGAGCAGCCTTTTTGCTCATCCATGTAACACGACAATGTACTTCAGAGCCTTCGCTGTACTTTTGCTGTTCTGCATAGTATTTGTTATGAAGATTATGAAAGTACATAGATTTTTCGTGGCTCAACCCAAGATCATGTTTAAACATTGTATAGTAATCAGAGCTTAAAAGATCTTCATAGTCTACAGTAAAAGGATTTACGGAGTATAACACATCATTTTGATAACGTAAAGACGTTTGATTAATTAAACATACTGCGTCCGGGGGAGTTTCTAATCCCGCTAAGTGCTTATACATCCAAACACCATGCGGAGTTAAAAAATCATCGCCGTCTATCATGACACAATAGTCATTATTAGATTCTAAAAAAATGTCTAACAAACTATTTTTACCTTTTGCTGGACTTCCGTTGCTTTCTGTGATATAATATTTAATATCTTTTACAATACAAAAGTTTTTAGCTTGTTCAATGTATGCACTGTCTAAACTATTAATAATTACAACTGCATCTTCTTTTTGTATGTGACTATATTCAGGATCAAAATGACGCATAAGTCCTTTATAGTTATTAGATGTTAGTATATAAAATTTCATTCTTTATTTTTATTTACAAGTTTTTGAACAGTATCTGATTCGTATATCCTTATACCTAACCATATAATAGTAAACAATGAGGCTGTAGGCGGTAACCAAGCAACTAAAGAAAGTATGCCTGTTGAAGCAGCTACTACGTCTACCGTTTCTTTTACTGATTCTTCTACAGCCATTATATTATACCTTCAGTTATTAACCAAAAAATACCACCAAATACAGAAACAACAACAATAGTAGCTCCTATGTTTTTTAGCATATCAGTTACTTTTCGTTGTTGTTTTAACTTAGCAAGTCTAATTTTTTCTAGTTTATGCTTGTGGTCTAGAATAGACTTGTTCTGTATCATTAGCATGTCACGCCACACTGCCTTGGGGGTAATGCGCTTTAGTTCTTTCTCATGCTGCCGTATAGCATCCTTAGCCCACGCCAACTCCAGCGCTTCTTCCTGTGTTAGTACATGATCGCCTGCTTTTGTGGCTTCTTCAATGCTCTCTACAGCTACCTTGCTGTCAGTGAGGCTAGTGAATAATCCCGACAGACCTGACAAGTGGTCTCCAGACTCTTTGACGGTTTTTATGCCGTCGTTAAGAGCCTTAAGTACACCTACAACTGCTGAGATTTCCGCAATCATTTACTTCTCCGCTATAGGAGCCACAGTCACAAAGCGCAGTACAGTGACACAGCTTGCAATGATACAACCAACAGCGGCTTGTCCTGCTGGCGACACAGGCAAGAAGCCTACGTAGCCTTGCAGTATGCTGAGGATGGCCAAAGCAATTGAGAACTGTACAGTCTTAGACTTTAGGGCTTTGAATATAATGTCCATTAGGCGCTATACCCGTTTCCTGCACTGATGGCTGCATTAACTGCGGTCATGTCTTCGCTGCCCCAGTCGTCTTTAGCAACCATAAGCTCTAGGTGCTGTACGTTGCGGTCTACACAGCCTTGACGGTCTTCGGCATCATCTTCTGCCATAGCGTCACCTGCGATTACAGTATTAATAAGAGCTACGGAGTCACCCATTGCTGAGTAGTCTTGTGCTAGTTCTTCTTCGGTGCGTGTTACTACTTCTACTTCTTCAGTCATGGTTATTTATCCTTCTAAGGTTTCAATGCGAGCTAATGCTGCGTCTAGTTGAGTTGAAAGTTCTTGTATAGCTTTGATAAGCGGAAAAATATAATCAGAAGGGCCAATCTCTTGCTGTCCGTTTGGTTTCTCTCCCCAAGTACCGTCATAATGTTCAATACCTAATTCATCAATAACTGCTTTAACTTCTTGAGCTATAAGACCTATTTTTTTGTCCTTAACTACAGGCTCAGTCTGACTGGCATTGTATTCTTGCCACTCTTCGGGATACTCTGAAGGTGCTTTAAAATTAAAGATTACTGTTCGCAGACCATTGATAAACTCTAAGCCCATACTGTTGTCTTCAATATTTGTTTTCTTACGCACATCTGAAACTTGATCCCAAGTGGCATCGCTTAAAAAGTCGTTTCTAACATGACCACCAGAAGCACCTATGTGTACTGCATTATTTGTAGTTCCGTTAAAATCTTGTCCAATAACAAAGCGTCTCTGTGAATCAATAGAACCAGTATCAGTGTTATATCCAACACATAAATTATAGTTACCTGTAGTAATAGTATTGCCTGCACTTTGACCCACTGCTGTATTCTGTGTACCTGTGGTGTTTGCGGTTAAAGCATTCTGACCGACTGCTGTGTTGCTTGCGCCTGTTGTATTTGCGGCTAAAGCTCCTGCGGCTATACCTGTATTTCCGTCTGCTGTAGTGTTTTTATCAAGTGCATTTACTCCCATAGCCGTGTTGTAGTCGCCTGAGGTATTACCTTGTAATGCTTGCCCACCTACGGCAGTATTTGAAATACCAGTGGTTGTATTCTCCAAAGATAATGAACCCACTGCGGTGTTATATGTGCCTGTGGTGTTATCGGTTAAAGCATCTTTACCAACGGCTGTGTTGTTAGCGCCTGTGGTATTAGCATCTAATACATTTGCACCCACTCCTACGTTAGAAGAACCTGAAGTGTTTGCGGCTAATGCGCTGTGTCCAACTGCTGTGTTACCGCTTGCGGTTGTAGCGGTACTTAAAGCCGCGTTTCCTATAGCTATGTTAGTCGAACCAGTTGTTATTGCGTAACCTGCATTTACTCCAAAGGCGTGATTGTA